>Ga0213861_10000453_pt1 | contig 35943 bp, 59 predicted proteins | sample PICome_4_FD_160110 | JGI IMG/M metagenome (GOLD analysis project Ga0213861, IMG submission 160110) | Coastal seawater microbial communities near Pivers Island, North Carolina, United States - PICO131 | ecosystem: Environmental > Aquatic > Marine > Coastal | place: USA: North Carolina... | reverse complement strand
GCTAAACACTTACTTGCTTCTACTGTTGTTGCTCTTACTTGTTGTACTGATACGTTGTCTATTGAGCCATCAAATGAATTAGGTTTAAAATAAAGCGTACCGCTTGAGGTTGCTAAAAAATTTACCTCTACACTTTGAGAGGTGCTATAAGTTCCAACAGTTTGAAAGCCACCATCGAAAAATTGTGGTTGTAAATTTCCGCTATTTACAATAATATCAAAAGTTAATTTATAAGACTTGTTTGCTGTAAATACATTTGATTGACTTAAATAATCTGAATTAGGAGAAGTTAAAGAGCAAATACCATTAGATATAACCCAAGCATTTCTTAAATTCCAATCACTATCAGTAGCAAAATCCCCATTAACAACCAAGTCATCTCCTAACTTCGTAAGATTAATCTGTCCTTGTATCATCTCTGTTGTTGTACCAATAGAAGATGCAGTATCTATTGTGTTACCCCACCAAGTACTATCGTATATTTCGTTTGCCATCTTTTTCTTTTTTAGTTTCCTTAGTGTTATTCTTTACTTGCTCATAGAAAGCGGATAACTTCATTATGTTAACCTCTTTTGTCTTATATGTCTTTTTTTTATTTCCCATTATAAAACCCAGCTTGAAAAAGTATCTACATCCTTGTCTGGGTACATATCCCCATTTTGATTATTAGTGTACTCTGGGTACTTACTACTGTTGTCACAAATGTAATCTAAGAACCTTCTTGTATAAAATTCAGACCTGTCGTTTATCTTACTCATCATTCTATCAATGTCTCCGTAGTTTGCTACATCAGCTTCCTCTCCTCTATGCTTAGATACACCTCCATTATCGATTTTAAACATAGCAAAAGGGAAGTACTCTGACTGAGTGAACCATATTAGCATTGGCTTAATATAATCGTCTCTAAGGAGCTTATAATCTGAATTGTCCTCTAAGTCCATTTCCTCATTTATAATCAAATCCTGCATCTTCTTATACAGTTTACCGCCTAAGTAGTTTTGTATGTGTATATCTTGAGCCACCTCTATAAAGTGAATCAACTTGTCACCATCAGTACTTCCGCTGATAATTGACCTTGCTTTTAAATCTTTTACTGTTATAAATAGTGCTTTCATTATTGACCTAATATTTTTCTGATTCTACTTAATACACTTGGGTATGCACCGTTATCGGCTCTGTCTATCATTCTTTCTTCCATCTCAGAAGGATTGTTAGGTTCTTTCAAACCTTTTCCGTATGCGTCATCAGAGTCTACTTTTCTACCACTTGACTTCTTATAAACTTGAAGCTCCCAGAAGTGGTGACAGTTCTTACCGCCTTTATATTTTAAGAGGCTATAGTTTTGCCTGTTATGACCTAACTCTTTATTCACACCTCTGAAAGACATCATATTGATATCCTCTTTTCTAAATACAATCTTTCCTGCGGTTAATGCTTCCATCTTTTTACAGAATGCTCTACTACCTTCAGACTTTCTAACTGGAGAGTAAGCGTATCTAATCTTGTAAATATCATCATCCTCTTTAGATGATTTATCAGAATACTTGATTTCAGCCATTTTAACGGCTTCACTTTCCTCTTGGTATACTTCACTATGGATAAGCTCCCATTCATCGCTTAAAACCTCTCCTAAGCCCTCTAATTGATTATACAGGTCATCTCCCTCTTCTTCAGAAAAGTCTCCAGATACATCAGAGGATAATTTCTCTCCTGTTTCTTCTTCTCTCTTAATCTTAGTTTCAATGTTATCCAACTCTGTAAACTCAATAGGTTGTAGTGTTGTAAAGTATAAGTCTTGGTGTATCTTGTTAAATTCAAGTATTTCTGTCAATCCATAAATCACACCGTCTTGTAAAGGTCTGATAATAACATTATCCATTAAAACAGATGCTGTCCGTAATTCCTCTGCATTATTACCAAATCCAGTATTATCTTTAATACCTAATAAGATAGGAGAAACAATACCGTGTCCTAACATTATCTTCTCTCTAGCTTCGTCTGATAAGAATTGGTACTGAGCGTGAGCATCTGGCAAGTGAATAGCTTCAATGTCAGCTTTAGTTTCTGCTGATTCATTAAAAGCGATAATAGCTTTACCGCTATTTGAACTACCAGAAAACTTGTCATTTATTTTAGATTCTATCGCTTGTTGAGTTTCAGCGTTTGGAATACCGTTATTAAAGTTTACGAATAAACTTGGTTGTAATCCGTTCTGTATATTAGAAATATGATAGTTAGAAACCTCAGACTCTAATTCAGCATACTGTAAACACGCTTGGTAATCAACAGTAGAGTAGTAGTAAAAACCACTTCTATAAGGTTTGAAGATATAAAGTTCATTAACTTCAGTTTTACTACCGCTTCCAAATGTAGGTATTCTTTTAGGAGAATCAGAGTTCTTACAGTCCTTCCAAGATGGATGGTAGTAGTATGCTTTAATCTTACCTTTAGTTGCTTTCTCAGCTCTCAATGTCTCCATAGGGAAATGAGATACCTTTAGTATTTTAGTCTTAGCTTTATTGTAAGTAAGTTGCATTGCCCCTTGACCTAACAGTTTGTAGTCATTAACCAACCTCTTAACCTCTCTTGGTCTAAGTAACTGCTTCATCTTAACATAGTCCTCTGGGAATACAGAAGAGTTTGTAGACTCCAATCCTCTACCGTAAATCATATCAACAATACCGTTAATACATCTACCGTTAGTAGGGCTATCAAGATACCTTTCAATTAGGTTATCGAAATAATCATTATTATCTCCGAAAGAAACCCATTCTTTATTGTGAACCTCTTTGATTATAGGTGCTTGATAAGAAGACATATTAACGACTCTTATACTGTCTCTATACTCCTTAGTTATTACTTTGTTTTTTCTTGTACTCATTTTTTTATTTTTATGTAAGAGGATTACCTAATCCATCATTATAAAGGAAATTTATTTCATCTTTTGTTAACTCTTTGTTGAATATAACTACTTCGTCCATTACGATTGTTTGTTGTCTGTATTGGTCGAATCTATTATCATTACCTATATACAAATTACTATTAGTTATTCTCATCTTAGAATAAGGTTCTCTAAAAGTATCTAGTAAAGGCATCTCTCCGTTTATGTATTGGTTGTTTATGAATAAATTAATAGAGTCTCCATAATAAGCATCCCCATCAAAAGTTATAATTATATTTTGCCATTGATTAGCAGGAATCAAACTATCAATAATAGAAACCTTCTCTCTAGTTCTTGTTGGTGTGTAGCTATTATCTTTTAAACTAATAGCATATTTCATTTTCCCTTGATATTGATTAAGAAATACTTGCCATTCATTTTCTTTTTCAATTAAAGGGAATGTTGTGAAAGTACCATCTCCTTTAAACCATAAACTTACACTAAAAGGGGAGTCAGAACCTCCTTCACTACTACCAAAACTAATAGAATCAGAACTACTTACAACACCTTGTTGAAGTGAACTTGCATCAAAAGCAACAGCATTTCCAATAAGACCAGTAACTGTATTAAGTGTATCTCCAACAATAGTACCGTCATTTACCCCAGTCTCATCAATCAGTATTCTGTCCGTAATAGAGTCTAGCTTGTAATAAGCTACAACATTATCCATTGTAGGGTCTGTTTTAACCAAAGATTCATTAGTAAATAAAGCACCTGCTAGAGCTGGTATTTTATGGTAAAAATCTTCAGAGAAAGGAGAGAATTCTCCTGCTGAGTTAATTAACCTAACCTTATAAGGGTAGTTGCCATCAATACCTGTAAATATGTATTTATTCTCAACACCGTATTCGTTTATATCACTATGATATATTGTAGCTTCTAGTATTCCATTCTTGTAAATCTCAGATGCTGCGATAACTCTATTATAAGGTCTTGTTGACCATCTTAATAAAAACCCATCCTCAGTATTGTTAGCAGCAGATAAATTGTAAGGTGCTAGGAAGTCATCAGCAGAATCATTTGTTAAATAGAAATCTACATCTATTGTAGTAGTACCGTATTCATTAGTCGCAGATAAAGTTATTACCTCTACACGCTCATCTCCAAAAGGAAGTCCAGATATTATACCAGTAGCAGTATCTACAACAAGACCGTCTGGTAAAGGCGATGCATTATAGCTTGTAGGATTGTTTGTGGCGTTTATCTGATAAATAAAATCCTCATTTAATGTAATGTAATTGTTTTGGTATGATAATGTTTTTATGACTGGTAAGTTTTGAGGAGGCTCTACTTCTCCACCACCTCCGTTATCTATAATAACATAAGTGTCGTCAATATCTCCATAAGACTTGTAAATATCTCCATTACCTATCTTATGTTTATTAACTTCTATATCTGATTTTGTTTGAGATGTAACGTATATCTTATCTCTATACCATAATTTTTCATCATTAGTAATCTCTAAAGAATAGGTAGAATCTTCAGTTAGCATTGTTGATACAAAGATAACCTCAACAAAGTTTGTTACGTTGCTTAATATAGCATCTGTAATTACTTCTTCTAAACCATCTCCATCTCTTCTGATAGTAAGAACATAGTCTCCTTCGATTTTTGTTTTTCGAGGAGCTATATTTATAATTTTTACTTCGTCTGTTGGTTCTAATATTATCATACTAAGATAACTCTAAAGTTATATTTTGTTTTATTTAATAAGAAAACCCCACCGAATGGCAGGGTTTAATAATATAAAAGGTGTATGAGTTATACTCCTGCAACAACAGTAAATCCAGCAGCAGCTAAATCTCCGTCAATAAAGTTAGCAGGTGTTTTCTCCATACCTGTAAAGCTTAAAGTATATCCACTCATATCTCCCATAGCACCACCAGTTACAACAGTACCTCCAGTTACGTCAGCTCCGTGTTCTAATCCAGCTAACAATAAGTTTCCGTTATTGTCCTCGATAATTACGTGAGGTCTTCCGAAAGATAACAATTTAATTGTTTTGTGGTCTTCTTTGGTTAATTTTTTAAGTGATAACTCTAACACTTGTTCGAACATAGTAGTCCCATTCTCTCTACTTGATTGAATGTTTTCTGTGTACGTTGAGTTTCCTCTTACGTCAAATTTGTAAGCACTTGGTGTTCCAGCAACTGAGTCAATTACATCGGTGTCGGTAGTATCATATGTGATAGCCCCTAAGTCTCCGTAATTAACAAAATATACTGCATTGATTCCTCCAACGCTATCTTTGCAAGGCTCTAACCTTCCAATCGCAATATCACAAGCCATAATTTTGTATTTTTAATATTAGTTAATAAAAAAGGGTAGGCAGTTAAACCGACCACCCTTTTTTGTTTTATTTATTTATTACTATGCAATTCCGTAAGTTACGATATCTTCAGAAATTCCGTATTGTACTCCTGCCGTAAATCTCATAACTACTCTTACATTTTGTGAACCATCTAAGTCAGCCATATCTAAGATACGTACTTCTTGAGAATCAGCCATCAAGCCAGTTCCGAAGTGTAAGTTATCTTTAGTAGTAGCAATCATTTTGTCAGAAGGAAGTCCGTTAGCCATAAAGATTTTAACACCGTCAAAATACAATACGTTAATGTCTTGGTTGTTTCCTTGTGCCATATAACCAGCAGCTCCTTGTCCTCCAGATGCAAATCCACCTAAACTACGCTTGTAAGCTCTGAATACGTTTTGTGCAACATAGATGTGTAAATCATCTCTTCCGTATAATGCAGAAGGAATAGCATCTACAACTTTCCCTAACTCATCAACAACGTTTGCAGCAGTTACAGTAGTTCCAACTACCTCAATCTTAGCAGTATCAGTAGCTAATAAAGTAGAGAATCCATCAAATGAACCTTCCGCATCAACTCCTGCCCAAATGTTTTGTTCGTTCTTCTGTGCAACTTTTGCAGCAACATAACCGATTAAATACTCTTGGAAAGAGCTTGGTAAGTTGTCAAAAGCAGAATATCCCATCTGTACTGCATCCCAGTCAGAACGGAAATCTTTCTTACACAATTCTAAGTTAACTTGTAACTCTTTAGGTTGTAAGATTCTTTCAGTTAATGTTAAAGTTGATGTGTCTTCGAAACCACAAGTACCATCTTTTACGATACCGTCTAATTCCAATCTTTTTACAACTTCTTTAAATTTTACGTTTGGACGAATAGTTAGTCCTCCGTTTGCAATCGTGTTACCTGTTAATAAAGCCGCTGAGATATATTTCCCTGCGCTTTCTCCAGCATAACTTTTGTTAATAATGTTTGTAGTAGTAGCCATTTTTATATAATTTTTAATTGAATAACATTTTGTTGACTCTTTCTTCGATAGTCAAAAATCTGTTTGGGGTTGATAATAAACTTTTTTTCTTTTCGACTGATGCTTCTGGAGAATGCACAACTTCTTCTGCTTCTTCAGATAACTCAACCTCTTCTTGTGATGATAACTCTTGAGGAACTTCTTTAGTGTCCGCTGCCGACTTATCTTCGATTAACGCTTTAATCATAGAAAGTAATTCAGTTTTAACTGCTAATAACTCTTCAGACGTTGCGTAATTTGCTACTGGTGCTTCTGCCACCTCGTCAACAATCGCTTCTTCTTTAGGTTCTTCAGCAAGGATAACGTCCTTTACTTCTTCTTCGATAGCTTCAATCACTTCTTCAGTAGATAAATCTACCGCTTCTTCTACAATAACGTCTTCTACTTTAACTTCCTCTCTTGAAAGGTTTAAAAGCTCTTTTACGTTATTAAGGATTTCTGTTGCTTTCATACTTATTGATTTATATTAATATAACTATTCACAGACTTAGTGTCTTGTTTTCTAATCTTCTGTCTCTTTGTATATCGAACCGATACCTTGTTTCCAGTATTCGTCTGACTTACATTTCTTCCCTCCTTTATCACACTTGATAGAGTAAGTGTTCTTGCATTTACAATATACTGCTTTCATACTATTCGTCTATTTTTTTAAGTTTATTTATAGCCCATTCAACACCGCTTGTTCCTCCCCAACAGTCCCACATTAGTCCTCCACACCCTTCGGTATAAGGAACGTCTTTATGTTGTTGATGTCTCTTAAAAGATGCCATTCTTGCAATAGTATCTCTACTTAAAGGTTTTCTGGCAGCTAACTGACTTGCTCTTGTCCATCCAACACTAGTACCACAGGAACTACCGTTTTCTTTCTTGTACTTTAAAGCCTTCTTTGCATTGTTAGTTGCACTTTGTGGATAGTCGGAATAAGACTCTAACATCTCTTTAGCTAACATATCCTTAATCTGTTCTAACACTTCATTAGCTTCAACCTCTTCGACATCTTCAGCTCTATCACTAAACATACCTTCGATACTTAAACCTAAGTATTTACCAGACTTAACATCTTCCCATACTTCGTCATTGTCTATCTTCATAGTTACAGCCCAAGCACCCTTAACAGCATTTAATCCGTATAAGGCAGTCTTATCTTTAGAAGGGTCTTCTACTATCCAAGATTCTATCACAGATACACCGCTTGTCATTTGCTCATCGTGTTCTAATGTAGCATTGTTTAGTTTAAGGCGTTTTAAGTATAGTTCAGAGGCTTTTCTCACAGTTTCCTTAGAGAATATAATATTGTACTCCTTGTCTCCGCTACGTCTGTATATTGGCTTATCTGGAACTAATGCAAGACCTACGATAACTCTCTTCTCAGTATCTACCGTCTTAAACTCTACCTTGTGCTTGCTTAAAGCTACAAAGTTTTCTTCTATTGCTGGAAACTCAACAAGAGAGATGGCTTCTATACCATCCTCTTCTCTTGCTTCATCTATAAATAATTCAAATGTCTCTAATTCGTTCATATTTTTATTCTTTATGTTATGTTAACCTTATTTGGTTTATCTGTTTCATTTTAGGTGCTTGCTGCTCCAGAAATAACACCGTCCATTTGTTGTTGGTTTGTAACGTCTCTAGCTACAACATAAGCTCTTAATGGTTGGTCAAATTGTGATTGTATTGCGTTTAGTAGTAAATTCTCATTAGACCTACCTACTATATTGAACGAAGGTTCAGCTCTCGCACTACCTCCGCTACCTCCACCTCCATTTATTGCAGGACTCGTTCCAGAAGAAGACTCAAATCTTGTTCTCGCTATCGCTGCAACATTCGCAAGACCAGCGGCTAAAGCAACACCAGCAGCTATCTTAGCTCTAATAGGAGAAGTTGGGTCTAATTGTAGTTGAGATGTATAGGCTTTTTGTGTAGCTAAATATGTATCAGTTAATGCTGTAGCTAAGTTAAAAGCCTTCATTACCTTAAATCTCTTTCTTGCAATCTTCTCTTGTTTTACTCTTAATTTTTCATCATTCTGAGCAATTTGATTCTGTATAGACTCTTTTTGACTTTTGCTTAGGTTTTCATTAAGAAGCCTTTTATTCAACTCATTATTTAATTCAGTAGTCTTGTTTTTCTCTATAGTTAATTCTCTTTCAAACTCCGCATCAACGAAATCAGCTACTCCAGATATCAATGCTTTAGCTTGTTCTACATAAAATGTATATTTATCAAACCAAGCCTTGATTGGGTCTTCTTTCTTTTCATCACTACCTATACCTAAAGCATCTCTTCTTGCATCATTCAATTTAGTCCAGAAAGGAAATAATTTAGCATACTCCTCCTCAATGCCAAAAACAGTCAACCTTAATTCCTCTTCAGATGCTTTTTTCTTTTTATCTCTTTCTGTTGTTGCTAAAGCAATTTCTTTTTTAGAAGCATCACTAAGCGCATTATTTTCATCCATTAAGGACTTCTTATATGCTTCAAGTTTTTCATCCAAACCCTTAACGTAATCCCTCTGCTTGTCTCTTACGTTAGTCTTTTCTAACTCAGCTTTTAAATCTAATGCTTTTAGTTCGTACTTTATCTGTACTTCAAGATTTTTAGATGCGTATTTTTCTTTTATAGCTTTCTTCTGTTCCTCTGTAGTAGCTAAAGATAGTTCCTCCTTTTCGTTATTTTTTAAAACTTGTTTCTCTGTACTCTTGTTTAATTTATCTATAGCTTTTAGGTTGCTTTCAACATCTAAGTCTAATTCTTTAGGTGTTTTAAATGGAGATATTTTTTTAACCTTACCCTTACCCTTGCCTTTATCTGGAGACTCTTTAGGGTCTACACCTCTAGCTAAAAGGAATGCCGCTGATTCATTAAATTTAAGTGTTTTAACCTTAATACTTAATAATTCCTCCTCAAGTTTTTTCTGTTCTAATAAACTCTTTAAAGTTATTTTATTGGTTAACTTTATTTGAACCTGCTTTAATTTCTCTGTTAAAAGTATTTTTTTACCCCCAAGCTCCGTTAGTTTGATTTGTATTTCTTTGAATTTATTACCACGAATAAGTTCTTTGTTGGTCTTTTCCTCAGCTATAGCTAAAGATTTTAAATCATCAACCTTTATACCTTTAAAATATTTAGGGTATAGTTTTATTAGTTTCTCAAGAGCATAAGCCCTTTCTTCTTCAGAGTTTGACTGTAATCTAATCGCTCTAATATGAGTGTTAAGTAAAGCAGTTTCTTTAGCTAAATCAAGAGATGTAGTAACTTTTAACTTCCTCCAAAAGTTTTGTTTTTCTATTAACTTAACCAACGCTATACGCTGTTTATCTATAGCACTAGTTGTTTTTTCTGTTTTATCTTTAGCTTCTTTCTGACTATCAGAAAAGTAGTCAAAAGCAGCAACTATTGCTTGAAACGCAACAAGTAAACCAGCAGGACCTGCTAAGTTTCCAATCAAACTACGAAGCGCACCTCCAAACCCCTTTAATTTCCCAGTAGTTGCATCCGTCTTCTTACTCATAAAGAATAAGTTAGCGGCTAATTGTTGCAAGTTGTTTGCTACACCTCGAATACCGTAAGGCATATCTGAAAACACTCTACCAAGTTCCAATGTAGCTGAAGTTGCAGCTCCAGTATCGGTTTTAACTTGCTTCATTTGCTTACTTGATTCCTTCTGAGCCTTATCTCTGGCTTTTTGAGCCTTTGTTAATATTCTTTCCTGCTCTGCAAGTTCTTTTACCGCTTGCTTGTATTCATCAGTACCTTTTTCTAATGTTTTTAAGCTATTTGTAAGCTCATTTACCTTAGATAAAGCATTGCCCCCTTCTACACTTAACTCAATTAATACTGTCTTATCTGCCATTTGTTAGTTTTTTTCTTTTTGTTTTTATTCTTAGTTCCTTAAATGTTGAAGGCATTTCGTAAAGCCCTTTAGCTGTATTAATATCCATATCGTCAATTAACCAATCCTTATCTCTTAGTAATTCCAAAGTCTCTCTTATCATTATTGTAGTGTAAATGTGTCTAATATGTTTGAAATGTCTGATTTATTACCAGAAGCATCGAATGCGAAAATAGCTACCCTGTAATCCGTACCTCCTTCAAGCTCTGTAAATTCATACGTTGTTACATCTCCTATTGTTTTGTAATAACTTTGATTTAACTCAATTATGTACCCACCAATAACATTTCTGTCATCTGTTGATGCTGTCCAGTCTACTGTAAATCCAGTTGAGGTTTGAGAACCTTGAACTAAAGCTAAATTAGTTGGTTGCGTAGGAGGAATCAAGTCGATAGTAGTTGGTGCAAAATCCCCAAAAAGCTCTATTTCTGATTTACCGCTATGCAAATCCGTTTCTATTGAATTAATTTTATAAGACCTGCCAGATAACTGAAACCTGTCAGCTAAGGTGTATTTCAGTAACAACTTTAAAGGTAAGTAAGCTGTTATCTTTGTTAACCTATTCTTTTTATTAAATACTCCAGTCATATAATTACTATGGTATTTATTAAATAAGGAATTGTAATTTGTCGTTAATTCCCATTCATCAGCTTCTGGACTAAAGTTTATAGATTGCCTATCCAAGAAGTTAGGGAATTTAAGGTTCGAGTTTGACGGTGCAAAGTAAGATGTAATTTCTTTTTTATGAGTTATCTCATCTTCTCCATTAAGAACGTCAGCAAAAGATATACTAGCTTGTTTTGGTGCAATATAAAATACCAAAGGTTTACCGATATAACTCTCCTGTTTACTGTCAACACAGTACCCCCATTGAATGTCTGTTGCTGGGATTGTGGGGTTGTTTATACTGTCTAAATCAAGTAATCTTTCGAACTTCATATGTTCAAACGGTATTTTATAGTTAAATATACCTCCAGTAAATATTGTACTAACACCTCCCTTGTACTCCTCTGTCCCCCATTCTTCATTAAATAGTTGGTCGTGCCTATCTGCTAAGAAAGTACCTAAGCCTTCGTAACCAAAAACTATTTCCTTGAAAGGTAGTGCTGCGTTTGACTGACTAGCTTCAATGTCTATGTATTTATTTATATCGTAACTAACTCCGCCTTCATAAAACTCATCCAAGGTCATTACTACAAGTTCATCTCCCTTTACATAAGCAACTAGGTTAAACATTTTAAAAACAGCAGTAAGAAAGTCAATTACTTTCATTTTAGGTATTTGCTGAGTTATATTGAATTCAAAGTCTTGAGGTATAGATACCGAACCTTGCGTATAGTAATTAGTATTAACAGTTCCGTCAAGCTCTGAATCAAAGTAGCTATAAGACCAATAAATACTGCTAAAAGACATTGTAACCGTAGTATGTATCTCAATATTATAACCTTCATTTATCTCAATAGGTATATTTAATTCCCTTGTATCTCCTGTTATTATTCCACTTTCGTAAATAGTAAGACCATTTCTTAAAACAGAGAAAGAATAAGGAACTGAAGTGAATCCATCTTCTGCAATTAAACTTAATCTAAGGTTTTTAAGCGCACCAGCAACTTGACCAAAACTTTTAAGGTATAGAGTACTGTTATCCATATAACTCTGCTCATTACTCTCGTCTACAAAATCATTTACGGTGTAATCGTAAGTAGGTAATTGAGTTCCGCTAGTAACATCTCCTTTAACCCTATGTAGCCACATATAAAGGTCGCTAAAATCATTACTTGTTTCTAATTGAAAGAAGTCGTTACTAAAAACTAAGTTTTGTGAATATCCGTTAGCGATAGTGTATTTCTTTTCTATGGCTTTTATAATAATACCCATTCTTAAAGCGTACTTTAACTGCTTCCATTTAACACCGTGCTTATGACCAGTAGCACTTTCAAAATAAACGTTTCCAGTGTTAAAGTCTTCAGAACCGTGCGCTCCAGTATCATAAGTCAACCTCTGTGAATGAGTTATTAATGGAACTTGTATCGGATTAACATAAACAACACCATCAACAGTCTTACTAACCTCAGTGGTTAAGTAATTCTCTACATCAATCTCATTATATTTTAACGCATCTCCATTTTCTTTGTAGTTAAAGTTATTTAACCAAGAGAGTGATGATATTAAATCTTCTCCTAATAGGTTTTTTAAGGTAACCGTATTACCAAAGAATGTAACTTTATATCTGTTAGCTTTATTGTTCTTTAAATCAACTCCTTCTAGCTTAATATATCCATTTTTAAATGGAAGGGAGTTTAATTCTAGTTTAGCACGAACCCTTATTCTTGCATCGAAGCCATCCTCTATATCACTATTGTAAAAATGAGTGAATATCTTATTATTTACCTTACTTGCAGGTAAACTGAATGTCTGAGAATATTCGGTAAATATTTTACTAACGTCTTTAACATTTTTAATACTGTCCGTAATTGAAACGCTCTCGAAATCAAACATCTCAACTCTCTTATCTTCTATGTATAATTGAACTTGCTGCATTTACCTAATGTTGTTTATAGTGTCGTATGAATTTTCAAACTCTATGGTGTATTCTACTAATTTATCGTTTAATGAAGTCTTATAAGTCATATCGCTTGTAGTTACATTGATTGGTAGCACTTGCTCTACACCTTCCTTAACATTTGTTACCCAAACCTTCTCAGATAACATCATTTGTTTGAACACCTCATTGTATTCTTCGCTTAAAAAACCACTACTAAGAGTAATTGACTCTTTACCAATTACATTGAAATCTCTATTAACGTGACTACTTCTACTATACTGCATACTGCTGTTTAGTATATTGGATTTGTAAGATTCTTTCTCTACGGTCATATTCTTTACAGCTTTCTTAAAGAAGTACATATCCTGTAATGCTCCAAACTTATTTATGAATGTAACTTTCTTAGGCTCGTACTTACACTCCTCTAAAACATTAACTTTAACTGTCTCTATTTTATTACCGCCAGAAACCTCTATCTTATCAACCGCACCTATTGAATAGTTATTAAAGAAAGATTGTAAGCATACGCTATTTTCAAAGTCAACACCACCATCTTCAATAACCCTTTCTTCAAATGTATCCCAGTTTACAGCATCTCCATAAATAGAAACGTACTTAATTTGATTGCTACTATCTTGGTCATAGCTAAATGTTTCTGATGCTATTATTTCTCCATCTTTATAAAATACTACTGTTGGTGCATTTAATCCAGTATAAATTGGTAACCTAAAAGTGTTATCTTCTAAAACAAACAATTCCCTATTGGTAATCATTATATTGTTTTCGTCTACACTTTGTTCTTCAAAATAGCTATAACCATCAAAAGCGATAATTGTTTCATTATCATTACCAATTTCATCTCCATCTACATCATAAGCAAAAGTTTCCATACTAACCCAGACCGCTTGTCCATTATAATCCCCATCAAATACTGTATCTAATTCATCCCTCACTAATTCAGACACTTCAAAATATACGTTATCTTGACCAGATAAAACGGACTTCCTAATTTGATATGTCGGCTCTGTTGGTACATTGCTTGAATTACCAGTATATACATAAAGTTTTAATATAGCATATGAAATCCCATTCTCGTTAACATTAACCCAATACGGACTTCTTGTGTTTATTCTTGCCATTTTATATTTCTTTTAATTTTACTATTATATCGAGTTTGTATGCTTCTGCAATCATTTCTGTTACGTTTTTTACTACATTCTTTTCCATTTCCTCTAAGAATCCGCTTCCTTTGTAACCAAACCTCTTAGATATACCTCTTTCACTAATACTTTTACCAATAATAAAAGCTAAACTATTCATATTAGCATCTGTCCTAGCAACAAACCTTCCTTTCTTGTTTCTAGGTTGAATACCTCTGTCTTTAAGCCATTCTTTTATTCTATTAACGTTAGGAAACTTCCTTCTGTTAATACCGCTAGAAATAGCTCCAATATATTTATTACCCTCTACTGTAACGGTATTACCGTCTACCTTATAAGTAATAGACTTATCTAAGTCTCCAGAAGCCTCAAATTTATCTTTTTTAGCTAATTTCTTTATCTCAGAAGCAACACTTATGCCTATAGCGTGTAAAGCTTTGTCTAAATTCTCCATTTAGCAGATACTTACACCGTTAGGAATCTCTATTGATATATCAGTACTCCAACCAGCTAATTCGTTGCTAAAACGCTCTTTAAATGGCTGTGCAACAGGTTCTGTGGTAACTTGATAGTTCATTTCAAATAAATCCCCTCTCATTAACTTAGAAATTAAGGTGTTTATGACTTGAAATTGGGTGTTTAATATGTCTTGTAAGTTGTCATTTCCGTAAAACAACTCGAAATTAGATTTTTCTTTATTATAGTCCACAATGTCAGCACATAGTAGTTTTATGTTAAAAACAACGGTATTCCCCTTGTAATTCACACTATCTATTAATAAGTGTGATAATGGGAACATTGTTGTCTTATCTAGGTCTACATCTGCAATATCTCCGTATGTAACGGTGTTTACAGAAGGACTTAATAGTAATTCGTCTCTTAATGTGTCTAATATGTCGTAAACTTGTGTCATCTTGTTTGTGCTTTAAGCATTCTTTCTTCTAATTCTGATTTTTCTTTAACAAATTCTAAATACATCAAGCATTGGTGTACTGGGAGTTCTGTAACTTCTCCAATTCTTCGGACATCTTCTCTAGCGAGTGTAAATATTGCTTGATAGTTTCCCCACTTTTTACTGAATGCTCGTCCGTCCGACCTTCCTGCTTCTGCTGAAGCTCTTTGAGTGTATAAGCCATCGTAAAGTTGGATAATTTTGTCGCTAAACGATAAAAAAAAACCCTTGCGCCTAAAGCAACATTTAATGGGGTGCTTTTCATAACCTCCGCTAGATATTCTGTACCCTTGTAATCGTGTATTAGGTAGCTATCTTTGTTCTTGAACTTAATTGGTCTGTACATTACAGCCATTGCTCTATGGAAATCCTTATCAACGAAGAGGTATTTCTCTAAGTCAATAAATTCTCCGTAACTCATCTTGTCAAAGTTAGGTATTAAGCCAAATTCAACCGTAACACCGTCCGTTCCAGTCATCTTAAACGTTCTAACAAGGTCTGTTTTACTGTTTAGTATGTTAGATAGGTGCTGTAAGGTGCTATCGTAAACGCTTAACTCTATTTTATCTATGTCTTTAAGTTCTATACCACAAAATATTCCAAGCATTTTCTTTTCTAAGAACTCTGTAAGCTCTGCATCCTTGTTTTTACCTAAAATATCAAGATACTGTTGCCATTGCTCGACTCTAATATCATTTAGGGTTTCTGGTATATTAATTTTAAATTCGTTATCCATATAATATGTTTCGTTACATTGAGGTAACTTTTTTATGTATTTTTGTGTTAATTATTTGTGTATTTGATATTATTAATATACTTTTGACAAAAATAAGTTGAATATGAACATAATAGATGACAACAATAGCATCCGTTTTGGCTCTTTTAGATGCTTAGACACTAATAAAGTCTATACTGTTACATCAACACTATCTACTTTTGATTTAAGTGAGCCAAATTGGAAGGATAAGGCTTCAAAAGCAGAAGATACTGTTAAGAGAGAGGACGGTGTGTACAGAAAGTTAATGAGAAGTCAATTAAAGAGTAGATTTACAAACATAGAAGAATATAAACAAAAACCAAAATAGAAATTATGCAAGAACAAAAGATTACCACAGAACAGATAACCTACCTTAAATCAGTAGTGCTGTCTCAATTATTATTAGAAGCTAACGAATCTCTAATGAACACTACCGTTTATAAGCAGAACTTAAAGCAGCAAATAAACAGAATGAATAACATCTTAGAACCTATCGTAAGAGAAGAGTTTGACGGTATCTATAAGTCAGACCCAGAAATGACTACAAACATCTTAAACAAGATAGAATCTATTGTAACCAAGATATGCTCTTACCAGTTAGAGGAGTTAGTTATATTAGATGCGGTAGTGGATAAGTATGAGGACAACAAGGAATGGTTCTTAGAGTATACAGCATCAGAGTTTTTAAGAATAGAGTAATGATGGAAGGACACGAAACACCAAGCAAATTAAGTTTTAAGCATTACGATAAAAAGGTTTCAATTACTTTTGACCATAGCGATATTGATATGGAGGAGTTCTATGAGTCTTGCAAACATTTGGCTTTGGCTATTGGCTTCGGTCATAAAGCAGTAAACGCATACTTTAAAGAACAAGTATAAGAAATACTTATAGTAGGTAGACGGACTATATTATTTATTGATATAGTCCGAACACTTTAACTTAAATTAGTTATCTTAACAGAGCAGTAGTTCTCTTTAACCTACCAAACTTTAGTCATAACTGTAAGACTATTGGCTCAGACCAATTTAGTCTCCTTAGTAATTGCATTTACCATACCTTTATAATCTTCGTAGCACCCAGTAAGTATTCAAACTAACGAGCATACTTTATTAAATTCTAAGATTATAGGAGGGTGCATAACTCTATTCGATATTTCTTTATATTTTCAAAATCAGTTTACCGTTTTTAATTGAAAAAATATTTGACTTTTGTTTGAATTCTAAGAATTGAGGTACTTACCTCTACAACATCTCGTTTTACGTTGAATTCATAAAATTGGGTTACTTACCATAGACAAACCTTATATTACGTTAATTCACTATAAGCAAATCTTATACCTGTTATAAGGTACATTACAGCCTATTTAAGAGACTTTAAATATTTGTAGTATGTCAGTATTGATAGGGGTTTGAAGTGTGTTTAAATGAGTTTAAATTAGTGTTTTAATCCCCTAAGATATACTACAATTGTATTTCAATCACTTACAAAAATATTCGTTTCAATTTTAAGCACAAAAAAAGCCCCGTTAAGGGCTTTAAATAGTTATTTAGTATGTTAGTATTGATTTGTTTTAATAGTTACTTAAATAGGCTTAAAAAGTCATCATATTTGTACCACTTACCACAAAGTTTATATTCTAATAATGTAATATTATAACCAATGCGAACCGATACATTTTTATAACCGTTTCTTGTTGCGTACTGTTTAGCTCCTAATAATGTATTGCTTGTATCGGTATGTATGTTTTTATTATTGGTTGAGCCGTATATTTTTATCATAGTATTATAATTGTTTTTTGAATTGTTTATACTTTTCTTTTGTATTTTTATCTTCCTCCTTTATAGCTTTTTTGCAAAAGTAATGTAAAGAAGGGATATCGTTTATCAGTTCCCTTGCATTCACTTCGATATCAATATATCCTTCCTCTGGGCAAAGCGTACTTACTTGCAAATGTACCACTCCGTTTGAAGCGCTTATACTTGATATCCTATCTAAAAAAAATTCGTTATTGCTTATCATATTGTTATAAATTTATATTAATTATTTTTTAAGTTTGTTATTTTTGTTTTTGATAAGTATATAACATCTCCACTATTTTTTATAGTATAGGAATATAAACCGCTCAAGGTATAACCGTTATATTCAATTTTTAATCCCTCGTAAATTAATGTATCCATATTATTTATTTATTGTTATTGTTTAAAAAGTTTTCGTTTATACTATCTAACCATTGGTTAAAATTTTCGAGGTATTCGGCAAAATTGTTGTTTTCTGTTTTCATAGTTTTATCTTATTAAATTGTTTAGGTATTGCTTAAAATTTGTAGGCGTCAATTCCATTGCAGAAGATTCAGTACTTATAAGTTTATTGTTTTTATATACTTGGCAACGTTGCACCCAAGTATTAAAACATTTCATTTCGTAATTAATACCGCCACACGATACGCTAACCTTATACCACTTATTTTTATTGTCTAATCTATGTTTATTAATTAGTTTTATAAGGGTTGGTTTATCTTTATTAAATTCAGTTAAATTTCTCATATTATATTTTTATAAATTCGTGATTTGCTTGTATGGTTGAAACAACTCTAAAGCCATCGAACTCTTTTTTTCTCTTAAAATCATTCGTTAGAATATAGTTTGTTAAGATACCGTCTTCGCTTATATCGTATAAAAGGAAGTCCTTTTTGCTTTTTACTATCTTGCTTAAAATTGTAGTTTTTACTTGTATCATATTATTTATTTATTAATCGTTAAAAATTTGTTCTATTTCTTCGCTTATTTCATACCACTTATTCGTTAAATTTTGTTGATATAATAAAGTTGCTAATAATTCACTATTTAAGTTTTCAGTAGTGTAACCGTATTCGCTTGCAATTTCTAAACTTTGAGACAAAGAAGCGTCCTCCCTTGAAAGGTACTTCATTGCTTCATAGTAGTAAATAATTTCTTCCTCCATTATTGCATCATTAACTTTATCGCAAAAATCGTTAAAAGTATCTTCATTGCAATATAAATTTTGCAAATCAATATCAAATTTATTGTATTCTGAAATTTTTTGTAGTTTGTTTAAAATATCCATTTTGTTTTGTTTTTAGTTCGTTAATTAAATTGTTGTACCATTTTTTAATGCATCTAAAATAATTAGTAAGCCCATCGATAAAATTGTAGTTACTGTGATAATTTTTGCAATTGTAGTAAAGTTTAAAGTTTTCATATTATTGTTTTTAAGTGATTAAATTAATTTCGATATTCAAATATACAACCTTTTTTTAATTACACAAACTTTTTTATGAAAAACTTGCATTTTTTTGTTTTTTTATATGATAGCCTAATAATATCAAAGCCATAAATTTACAGTATCAATACAAAGCTCTTTTTTTACTGTAATAGAACGAACGCGCACGAATAACAAATAAATTGACGTACACAAATAAAAAGTGTTAAAATTTACTTATTTATTTTTATTCCAAATAAGGTAAAAATCAACAATTTTACCCCCATAACAAAGACGGAGCTTTACCTCCATAACAAAGACGGGGGAATTACACTACCTCCATAACAAAGACGGAATAAAATATAGTTCGACCCCCATAACAAAGACGGAATTATTTTTCACCCTCCATATTAAACAAAAAAAAAGGGAGACAAACTTAATTGACCCCCTCCATATTAAACATTTTACTTTTACCTTATTACATAAACTCCAGAGTTAACTCCCTGCACTAAGTACATCATAGCGTACCGTATAGCATCTATGTAGTGATTAAACTTATCAATAGGAACTTCCCCTTTATCCTTCCATACATAGTTGTTTAGCTCTCTTATGATACCGTGAGAACCTCTATCTACTATTATCTCGTAGTCCTGCATCAAAGCAATACCAGATAAGATACTACCCTTTCTTTTGACAGTTGGTTTTATGTTCAGTCCCAACGTTTTCAACTCAGATATAAGTCTGGGTTCAGAGTTATCACAGATAATCAAATCCATACCACACTCATTCCTATTCCTTGTAGCAACCTCAGATGTGTTTAAATGGGCTTTTCCGTATATTTCCTTAACCCAAACCTTTCTGGCGTGTTTGTCTACCGAAATCTTCACAAGTGTCGTTAAATCGGCTGAAAATCCAAAATCCTGCCCATAACAAGTAGTTTCTGTGGGTATAAAGTCTCCAACTCTCCATTTTCTGATAATTGTACCTTCCGCTTTCTCAAGCCAACCACCCAATATCTGGTGTTGATATTTGTCTGGTCTCTTACGCTTCATTTCAAATATTCGACCCAAGAATGACTCTGATAAGTTATCTTTATTGTCTTTATAGGTTGTATGGATGTAGCTAACGTCTCCTTTTTTTAGGTTTGATGCTGCAAGTATATTCTCATTTTGAAAGAACCTTTGGTATATCCAATGCTCCTTAGTAGTTGGGTTTAAAATAAGTATAACTCTGTTCTGTTTATTTAGTGAACGTATAGAGAAATCAATCTTATCAAAAACACTCTCGTCTGTAAGTTCCTCCGCTTCATCAACCACAAATGTAGTGATACCGTTAAGGGATTTAAGTGCTGCCGTCTGGTTACCAGAAGATGTTCTAATACCTTTAAATATGATAGAAGAACCAGTTTTTAGGTTCATTATCTCGTCCTTAGTTATCCTAAAGTCTTGGTGTACCCCCATTAGGTTAATCTTCTCAATAAATTCTGGAATAATAGATGTGTGAGCTGATATCATAGTGTATCGTGAGAACAGAATCTTATGTCCTTTCTCATAGGTAAGGTTAAGTAGGAATACATTTACTCCAAATGACTTACCAGAACCCCTACCTCCAGTAACAACAAAATACCTACTCTCATCTTGGAAAATAGGTATGTACTTCTTGTGTATGTTTATGTTATTCATCTTTAGGTGTTACGTCTATAATTTTATCCTTTAACTTCTTGCCTTCTAAACTATCTCCAAAGAAATTTATAGTAGGTGCTTGTACTTTAGTAGAGGTTTCTTCCTTCTCGTCTCCGTAAGCGAAGTCTAATAGTAGTTTCATATGATTGTAACTACCTTCCTCAGCTTTCTTAGCTAAACTCTCAAAGGCATTTACCTCGCTACCAAACACATTCTTAATAGCTTTCTTAGCGTACTGCTTCTTTCTATTCTTCTTGGCTTGATTCATTGCAGGTTTATTAGACCTCTCTCTCTCTGGAACTGGAAGTTTGGGAATAGATTTCTTTCTACTATTCCCTTTTCTTCCGTCTGTTGGTTTAATCTCTTGTGAATTACTCATAATAAGTTAACTAAGGTGTCTTGTTTTTGTTTTAAAGCATTGATGCCTTATGACAATCCCAACTGCAATAACCATACTCTCTCTCTATCGGTGTACCGCATTCTAAGCAATCAAATTCCTTGTCATCCTTACTTAAATGTTCGTCTAATTCATTATCAAATCTTTCCATCTCTATTTGTTTTTTCTTATTAGTTCTATTTCTCTGTTTAAGTAGTCTTGTGCTTTTAGTAAGTCTTGCAGTTCGTCTTTCTTCTTGCCTGCTCTTATAACATATTTTATAATGTTACCTCTACAAAAGTTTATATTGTAATCATTAATAACGTCTATAACATCGTAGGAATTACCGTTATCGTAATGTGGTTGTGTGCTTCTCATAATTTATATTTTATTGTATTTCTATTATTTCGTATTCATTCTTTGCTTTCCAACTCCAAGACTTAACTCTTAAACGTATTAGGTCTCTTATCTCTTGTATCTTATCATCTGGAACTCCTGCTATTATATTACTTATCTCAATCCTCTTGGAGTCTGAAAAGGAAACCATCTTAGACAGAGTAATGTCTCTTAATCGCTCTTCGTCAGCTTTCCTCTTGGCTTCAACCTTAGCCCTACGGACTTCTTGTTTTTCTCTATCAGAAATCTTATCCTTAAAGAAAACATCGTAATAATTTCTAAAATCTTTGTAGTTCGTATAGTAAACGTCCATTTTATTGAATGCGTGATATACAGAAGACCTATTCCTTCTATTACCTATTACAGAAGTAAAGTAGTGTGCAATAGCCCTATCATTCATACCGTTTAACTCCCTTAAAACCCTATAAAGCAAGGCTCTTAGGTAGCTTTCCTTTGGAGTACGACCTCTACCTTTTAAGTCAAAATCAGTAAGCTCTACAAAGAATTTTGATAGCATATTAGCCACCTCTAAATCATATTTAATCATTTCTCAAATCGTTTTTTATTATTTTATCTAAATCGCACCAATCTAATGCTTTTTTTATTCCAGCACAAGATAAGTAGCCTTCCGTAGTGTCCATATCTTCATAATGCTCTAAAACCTCTTGTAAGATATACTTAGGCATACCTTCTTGAATCTCAAGCATAGTGTAATTAAAGAAGTCATTCACTACCATCTGTTCATTATCTGATAATTTGCTCATAACAATCTGTCTTGAGTTTTAATAATGATTTTGATTGCTCAAACATAGCCCTTGCTTCGTCTCCGTAGACTTGCTTATACAGTCTGTAAGTTTTACTAATTAGAGAGAACTCGCTTTTAGAGTCTTTAAACAACTTTAAAGCATAAGCCTTACCGTAACCCTTGCAGACCTTTATATTGTCAGCAGTGTCCCCTATAATCATCTGAGAGTAGAAGTTGTTAAGTGCTTCTTCTTCTGTAATCTTTATAAGTTCTCTGTTCTTGTAGTTGTAGTCATAGAACCAACAAGGGAATTGCTTGTAGTCTTTGTCGAGAGACATAATGATAACGTTATCTACACCGTTTTTCTTAACCTCTTCAGCCCATAATGTAGCTACTACATCATCTGTCTCCACACCGTCTCCCCATACAGAATCATAACTAAACTTTACTAAGTTATGTAAAGCACCTAATATCTCTGGCTTCTTTGCAGTTCTATTAGCTTTGTATGTTGGTGTTATATTCTTTCTAAAGTTGTTTATAGAGCCATTACAGAACACAACCTCATCCACAGACACCTTATCTTCTAAAAAGGATAAGCACCGTTGAAACCCATCTGTAAACTTATTAAAAGCAACATCAACATCTGTCTCAAACAAATCATCTTTGTCTAAGCGATTATCCTTACCTTTAAAGCAAGAAGCGTAAATCAAACTATCAGCATCGAATATTACTTTCATATACCAAGTTCTTCACGTTCATCCCTATCCTCTTTACGCTCATCAAGAAATAATTGAGCATCAAAATAAGCAGCTCTCCTTTTAATTTTTAAGGCATCCTCATCAGCTCTCTTCAAATTTACCCAACCAGTAACTGGATGTATGTTGTGTTCCCAACATCTGGCTAATTTTTGTTTATACGTTTTTTCCATAATCTTGTTATTTTAAGTTTCAACAAAACTATGGAATTATTTTTAGACCTGCAAATACTTTTTAAGGTTTTTTACTACCCTTGATATACAAGGAGAGCAGCTTGTTGTAGTTTTCTCGTTCTGATTAAAAGCAAAGTTGTATATCTCTATCAACCTAACCTTCTGATGATGATTGACTTTGCCTTTAGAACCGCTAAAGAAGTTGTCTAAGTAAGCGTAGTCCTCTTCGGATATACACTCCAATTTCTTGTAGGTAAATAATTTATTTAATTTACTTTTTCTTTCATCACAACCGCAATCTTCTCCTGCAACAGCCTTAACAACCTTGTCTATACCAGTTGCCTTAGTTATCTTAGCAATAGAGTCTCCTAAACCTTTTGGTTGATTAGATACGCTTTCTTTTAAATCATTATATCCTTTAGCAAGATTACCTGCTTTCCATTTCTTATACTCACGGTAATCCTTACTTCTTCTGTCTACTGTTTCGTAGAATCCTTGCTCTTCTAATTCTAAATAATATTTATCTTCTTTCATATCTTATCGAAATCTTGGTTAAAGTAATCTATCAAATCTTCTGATAGGTTGTCTCTTAGTATTTGTTTGTAATTTAGTATTGATGTATGTATTGATGTAAGTCCTATCTTAGAGCCTTTCGCTATAGCTCTTAATGAAAGCCCCTTTATAAAGTAAAGTTCAAACAGCTTCTTATCGTAAATAGTCCAATTAGAAGTTATATCGTCTATCTGTTCTGTGATTTTAGTAAAGGCTTCGTCTTCACTCATATTGTACTCACTACTCTCTCCCTCATCAGAATCCCATAACTCATAAAATATACTGGCTCTATCTCTTTTTAATTTAGAGAAGTACATATTCCTTAACGTAGTCCAAACATAGTATCTGTTTACGTCATCTCCGTACATCATCTTCTGTGGGTCTTTTACTAACCTATGTAGTCTAATGTACATATCTTGTACAAGGTCTTTAGCATCTTCTACATTACAACCTAAGTTAACTAACATCTTAATCCATAGGTCGTGATGCTTTGCTAATTTTTCTAACATTATATTTCTTTTATTATTACTTCTACTCTTGGATTAACTCTATCGAGTTCCGTAGGTAGAATGGTTTCGGTTTTTACGTGTATGTCATTATCATCTTCCCAACATCCGTATTCGGTTACAGCATCCAGAAGAAACTTACTGACTACACTTATTACATTCATCTTGTCTAAACGTCTATTAGAAGCCTTGTAGACCTTATAAGTTATCTCGACTGGTGTTTGTATGTCTAAGTTGATTAACTGCTCTCTAACGAGCTTTGTGTACTCCTTTTTAGCTTGTCCGCTTACAGAGTGATGTAGGTTTCTGTAAGTATTCATATTAAGAGACACTCTTTTATCCGCTTTAGTTTTTCTTGGTAGCATTACAAACAGAGGGGATATTATGGTGTGTGTCATTAAAACAGCTCTTTTATAGGTAGTAGTATTCCTTTTGAAGTATTGGAGTCTCCTCCTTTTTTATCTCTCTTTGTGCCGATATATTTCCTGCACTTATCCCTTAAATCTTTGGTAGGTATTAAATGGAATGTATTTCCAAAAGCAAAGCAATAGTATTCAGCTTCTGTTTTAGATATACCAGACTTACGACCTCTACTCCAGTACTCTACATAAACGTTACCAGTCTCTAAGGCTTTTAAGTCAAACTTAACCTCTATTGTAGAGTTGTTAAGTATCTTACCAAGCTCCTCTTCTTTGACTTGACCAACCTTTAAATCGTACTTGAAGTCGTTGTTATAATCCATTACAGCTCCATCTTTACGTTAAATGCAGTATGACCACCAACTACGATACCGCAACCAATAGCTTCCTTCTTACCGCCTTGCATATAACCCATAGCGTAAGACTTAGAGTCTATACCACAACCTACTGCCATACCAAAGATTGCTCGTGTTTTACCGAACATCCATTCACAATAAAAATCTGTATGATAATGACCAGATACAGTAGATACCATATCTCTTTTAGCAGCCATTCTTGCCTTACCACTCTTGTCTCCGTGAACGTATCTTACCTCGTCATAATAAACATCAGTAACAAAGTTCCAGTTAGGAGTTTCCAATACCTCTCCAATGTTCTTAATCCATTTAGATGGTATGTTTGATGATTGTGCTTTACGGATAATAATCCTATCGTGGTTACCTAATGTAACATCAGCATCTGGAAATGCTTTGTACCATCTCTTTAGTTTTGAGATAGCTAATTCAAGTTCGTCTCCACCACCTAATCCATCAGCATCTGTTTCGTGATAAGAACTGTAATGTGAGTCTATAATATCGCCAATGAAGACAACCTTGTTACAGTTGTATTGAGCGTATGTTTCTTTACAGAAACGCAAATACCCTTCTAAGCAGAAAGGTTCGTGTAAATCGCCAATAACAAGTATTCTGTTTTCTTGGCTTGTAAGTTTGTTGTATGCTTTTAAAACATTACCTTTTAGACGAGGTCTAAAGTCTCTTGATTGTTTCATACAAGAAATATAACTATACCTGCAAGTATTAAACAGATATAGTTATTAACTTTATATAAAACTTATAAACAGGTGTTTAGAAACTACTTAAATCATCTGGATTAATTATCTTAGGAAGACCTGCTTCGTCTAACTTAAAATCAAATGACTCAAATGGTGTATTTCTACTTCTCTTGCAGGACACCGTTATTGCCCCTAACTTGTTCTCGTCTCTCTGTAACTGTATTTGAGTTTCAGTCTTCTTTTCAAGGAAACTACCTAAATGACCAGTTGGCTTATCACTTCCGTTATTACTATGGATTACAGTTACAATGTGGCAGTTGTATATTGATGTCCAAGCCATAATCTTTTGAGTTACAGCAGAAGATTCCTCAAGGTTATTTACATCTGAAACTAAATCAGCAATACCATCTATAACAACTAATCCAATTTCCTTACCCTCTTGTTTAAGGTTCTCTAAATAGTACTCTATAAAATCTATTCTTGTTTTGTAGTTAATCTGTCTTAAAGCAAATGTATGGTAAAAATCTAAACTAAGTCCTTTGTTCATCCATTGGATTCTTTTAAACACTCTCTGAGAATGCCATCCCCCTTGTTCCGTATCAAAGTGTATAAACTGCTTACCGTCTCTAAAAGAACTCATTCCTTTTGTGTGAGTGCCTTTTGGGTTACAGAAAGCGGATGCTAATAAACTAACAAAGAAAGTCTTCATAGATTTAGGAGGGGCTTGTATAAAGCTAAAATTACCATAAGTACCTATTGGTATAGGGAACTCTTTAGCACCGTCTTTAGTATCAACTTCTTTAGATTTAAAACTAATAGCTACTGGAGGGTGTTCTATTTTTTTATTTATATCAATAGCACAGTCCTCTTGTATTGACTGCATAAACATTAAGTGGTCGTTCTGTTCTTGTAGTTCTTGTTCTGTCATTTTGTTTTGTTTTTAGTGGTAAAAAAAAGGGATGCTGTTAAACACCCCTCTTGAATTAAAGGTTAACTGTTTAGAATGGCAAATCATCCACAGCCAACTCATCTACTGGCACTCCGATATCAGTCGCAGGCTTGTTTGCATCCGCTTTAAAGACTTTCCAAGCAGAAAGGTTCACATAGTACTTGTCTTTGTATTCGTTTCCTCTAACGTTAAAGGAGACATCCACAGAAGAACCTACCTTGTTGTACTTTAAGAAGTCATCTACCTTGTCTTGTGAGATGTCAAACTTTACGTCTTGTGGGTACTTCTCGTCATTTGTAGTTAATACAAATTCTACTTTTCTAAATCCAGAGTCAAATGTTTGTACTTCTCCGATTAATTTAATTGTTCCTGTTAATTGTAAGCTCATAATAATTCTATTTTAATTTAGGTTAATATACTTATTTATTGAATTGTAAACCTATCAGTTTACTTTGATTGAAATTTGTAAACCTATTAGTTTACACGTTAGTTATCTATTGCACTATCTATTGTTTGTATTATGTGTCTAAACACACTTCTCTCTTGTTCGCCAGTAACATCTACTCCGTTTAGAAGTAATCTGTAATGGTCTTCCTTGGTTAACTTCATTTCTATATCGTTCATATTACTTTTTTAATTGTTGTTCAACTTCTGATGGTATAATGTATTTAAGAGCAACCTTAGAGTATTCTCCTCCCTTAGACATAAAACTAACTACTTTGTTGTATTCTGGACTACCTAACCTTAACGTTGGCTTAGAAGTTGTCTGAGGGGTCTTGCCGTGTGTGTTTGTTGCATCTGCATCTTTATTGTCATCAATAAGTAATAAGTTACCTAAAGCATATTTCTTTGCGTAAGACGAAGCTGCACCAGTTCTTTGTGGCATTTGCATACCTTTAGCACTAAAGTCTATAATAGCTTGAGCCATTGAAGATATTGAACTCTCTCTGTCTGTGGATTCCGTATCTATAATCTTAGCTTCTGAATCAACATAAACGTGTCCTGCTACTTCTGATAGAGTGTCTGAAATCTTGAACACTACTCTGTACTTCTCTTCAAAAGGTTTAACTGCTTCTAAGATGTCTTCTGCTGAACGGTACTTGTACTTACCAAAAGCGTTGGTTTGGTTTTTAGTAACCTTTAATCCTACTTGAATCTTCTGTAATTTTTCTAAAATTGTCATAATTTAATCTGTTTTTAATAATTGGTTTTTAACTATTCTCTTGTATTCCTCTGGGCAATCTTTGTCAGTTAGTTCAAAGATGTAGGTCTCAAGGATTCCTATCTTCTGTTCTAAATCAAACAACTTGCCTTGTAAGGCTTCTATTCTATGGTTCTTAAAGTCTAATAAATCTTTCATAATGTTTCTTAGTTTTTACAAATATATAAAAATTATTTTAATAATGCACTAAATCTTATTACATTTTTAATACCGTCTGTTTCCTTGACTTGATATCTTATCTCTACATCAGTTATATTCTCATCTAATTTAACGTAATGCTCTATATCGTTCCTAAGCTGTTCCCAAGTTGCTTCGCTTATAATCATAATTAAAATGCTTTTAGTTGACTAAAATCTAATTCTTCGTAGAACTTGATATTCTTTTTAACACCTCTTATCTGCTCGTTTAAAGCCTTTCTTTGAAGAGTTAAGTTCTCAAGATTATGTGTAAGTTTGTTGATAGCACTATCCACCTCTTGTTGTGTGTATCTATTATCTCTCATCTTCTTATTAGCTTAATTGAATCCCATATCTCTTTTACCTTGTCTATAATAGAGTTCTTATAGTGCAGTCCGTCATTACCGTTTTGAGCGATAATCTTCATTCGTTCGTTTGCTTCTTCTTCCCAATCTGAAAAGTCAGCGTGTTCTTTACAGTAGGAGCAGATGTCGGTCTCCCATAACCGACAAGCTCCACAGCAGTTTGATTGCTCTTCCATTAGTATCTAAGGTTTACTTTACCTCTTCTCTTGTAGTTGTAGATGTCCTCAATGAGTAATTTATATTGAGATACGCTTGTACAGTCCTCAAGTCTGTTTGGTTGTATTTTAAGTTTATTTAAAAAGTCAAAGAAGTTAAATTCATTGTTCTTAAATAGACCAAGCATAGCTGAAGCGAAAGTTCCTCTATTGTAACCAGAGTAAAAGTTTTTAATCATCTTAAGTTTATCCGCATTCTCTTGAGCTAACTTAAAGTCTTTACCAACCCAAGTACCTTCTTCAAATACTTTCTTTGTAGTTGGATTTTCTTCATTATAAATTGTTCTTGCAGCATCTGCTATTGACATACTGGAAGCGTTTGAGCATAATGCAATACAAGTTGATATAGCGAAATCATTATTTTCCTTCATAAAATCAACTAACTTAACATAGGAAGGGATTCCCATTTGTGCGTAACCGTGTAAGAAATCTCTTCTTGTCCAATTCTTTTGATTGAGGTTTAACACCTGTACTTCGTCTAATCCGTAGTTAGGTACAATAATGTAGTATATCTCAGAAGCTGCTTCTATCGCTGCTAATAATCTATGCTGACCATCAACCACTACCATATGCTCATTCACTATAATAGGATTCTGTAAAACACCGTACCGTTTAATGCTTGAGGTAAGTCTTTTAACGTGTTGAGGATTGTGTGGTCTGTTACCAGTAATTTGTTTAAACTTAGTTAAATCTGATGTTAAGTAAACATTGTTAACTAACTCTTCTGCATTTCTTAAATAATTCATTTGTTTATGGTTTTAATTTGTTCTCTGCAAATCTACAAACTCTTTTTAAATAAAAGTGTTAAAGAAATGTTAAAATTATCACAAAAAAAAGAGGAAAGCTGATTAGACCTTCCTCTTAAACTAAAAACAAAATAATTAAAAACAAATAAAAAGGGGTTCTTTAAGGTAGTTATCGGTATCAAAGTATATAAATTCGTTTGACACTTGTATTCTTTCTATTCCGTATTGAATAAGACCCTTAATGATTTTGAACCTCTTTATCTTATTAATACATCTAACTTTTACAGCTTTACCAACTCTATGACCACTATTGTTAGGTAATGCTAATTTATTTCCGTAAGTCTTACTTACATATCCTAACATTACAAAAGCATTAATTCTTTCCTTTTTAAGGACTTCATCTAATATAAATACTGGTTCACTTTCCATAAACATCTTACCGCTACCTAAAGTTTCTGGACTGTCAAACATACTCCACTTGAGTACTGTTAATCCTTCACTATCCATTTCTTCGGTGTAAGTGTCTGTATATTCTACGCTATGTAAAGATGAACTGTATTTCTTCCGCTTGTAAGGCATACTCAAAGATACAAAACAATACATATAAAACAATACTTTTTTTAAGTATATTTGTTTTTTTTATTGATTAGTACTCCTAAGTCTTATATTTATTATTATAATATTTTTTTATTATTATTATTTTAATAATATTTTTAATATTAATTAATTACTTATTTAATAAATTACAAAGTTATATATTTTCACTTAAACAAAAAAATGAAATTATAATTATTTTTATTTTTTATTTATTGTAATATTGTTAGCTATCTTCTCTGCGCTTCTACCAACTACATAACCACCGATACCTAATTGTAGTAAGTTCCAAAACTCATTCTCTAAAGGCGGAACTGGTAAACCAAACAATGGTGCAATAAACTTTCCATAAATAACAATAAATCCAAAAGCTAACATTAGTATTGGTCTCCAGCTTCTTTGTAACCAATTACCATTTGCTTCAGCTAATACGATTTCTGTTTGTAGTTTCTGTAATTCTAATTGTTGTTCTTGTAGCACCTTAAACACCTCGTTCTTGGCTTTTAAACGTTCTTCTTCAGATGTAAATAGTTTATCAATAACATTACCTACTTCTTTAACAACACCACCAGTAAACCATCCTAATATTTTATTCATTGCTTGTCCATTTAAGTTGTATTTGACCAAAGAATAGGTATAAGTTTACCTCTGAATATTTAAAGTTATCATCTGGTCTGTAGTATTGCCATCCAACCATCATTGCATCTGGCACTAATAAAATTAAGTTTATCTCCATTACCAACGTGCTTTTGTTTTTCTTATATCGTAGTGTGTAAATGTAGCATAAGCGGATAAACCACCTTGTAATAACTCTCCCTCGTTAATCAACAAGTCAATCAATTCAAATGTTTCTTGTGGGGTCATATCAGCAATAACAATATCAGATGCTTTACCTAACTTATGTTGACTGTTTTTAGCACCTTTTACGACATTATCATTATAATCTGGACATCTATATCCACTATTGATTTTAATTGGACTACCGACAACGTTTCGTAGTGTTTGTAATTGGTTTGCTAACTTCTGAACGTTATGTAAAACACTTAAAGGCATATCACATCCACAGCTACAATCAAATTCTGATTTACTAAAGTTCTTTGTCAACTTCATTATTTGTTTTTTAAACGTTCGTTTTCTCTTTTCAAGTAATCAACTTCAACTCTTAACGCATTAACTTCTGCAACTAATTCTAATACTTGTGTTCTTAAAGTATCTTTTTCATCGCTTGAGTTTGCTAACATCGATTCAAGGTTTCGTACTCTATTTTTTAAATCATCTCTGTACTGCACTCCATCATCGTTTTGTAGTTCAACTTTCTTTTGCTCTGACTTTGATTTTAACCTTGCTTCTAAATATTTCCAAATAGATGCTGAACCTAAAACTCCAATTATTGTAATTATTATTTGTGTATATTGCTCCATTACCCTCTGTCTATTTTTTCTTTAAATACTCTTATGGTATTCCAAAAAGCAAACATTAGTATAATAATCCAACCAACTCTTGAACCTTCCATTAAACCTTCTAAACAAAGATTTATAACAGTCATTACTGCTACAATAGAAGCTATCTGAACTGCTATTAAACGATACTTTAAACAACCTTTGAATAGAACTGCCCATAATTGAAACAATCCCGCACCCATACCCCCTATGATGAAAAGGAGATTAGGGTTTTGAAATTCCATTATCATTGAAGATGGTAAAGCAACAACGTGACAAAAAGCAATAAGCACCTCGTTTGGTTCACTATCGGAATACCAAAATAAATCTTTAACTTTTGCCCAACCTTTCATATTAGAATTTATGTGCGTTATAACTTAATCCTAAAAATGAATGTACACCATCTCCATCGATATCAACTGCATAAGATTTCCAACCATAAGGATGGTCATAAGATACAACTTCGGGAGTTACAATGTTTCCATCTTCGTCAATTACCGCTTCTTCGTCAACGCTTTTGATTTGCTCTTCTTTCCAAAGAACATCTAAATGCCATTTGTCAGATAATATTGGAGCAGTAATTTCTTCGCCCTCTTCGTCATATTCTCCTTGTTCTAACACAATGTTTCCTAATTGTACTATTGTACTTTTGTGAGTTGGATATTCGTTTCCATCTTCATCAGTTGCAGTACCTAAAGCGTTTATCTTTGTTTCTGCTTGTTCTCTTGAATCAAACTCGTATTTGGCTATTTTAATCATAATTTTATATTTTACTCTTGTTGGTTTAATGTGTGTATTTGTTACCCTTATGGTTATAACTATTAGTGATTATAATGTTGTAAGGTTAATTAATTCTTGGTCTGTTAATGCGGTGTTGTAAAGTTTAATTTCTTTTACATTTCCGTAAAAATCAAAACTACCTTGTCCTAAATCGAAATTTAATCTATCAAATGTATTTGCACTTGGAACACTTCCACTTGTATCTACTACTGCTTCCACACCATTTACATACATTTTATGATTATTGTTTTTATAAAGAATAGCAACTTTATTGAATTTAGTCCTATCACTAACAACGTAATTCATATTTGTTTGTGCTACACCACCTACAACTAATTGTGCTTGTATGGTATTAGATGATGATGAAAAACCCGAATACAAACTATTAGCATTTGAGCCACTACTTATTGACAAAACAGATGTTGTGATTGAATTATCTTGTGCAGATACTTCATAATACAATACACCCTCTGTTGAATTTATCACTTGCTCATTAGCACCATTATTACAAGCATCAGCCACCCTCGTCACAGCACCCCCCGAAGTTGGTATGTACGAAGTAGGGTAGCTTCCTTGTTCTACTTGAAAACCCCATACTAAAATATCAGATACATCTAAATTAGCATTACCATTTAAAGCAATACCCCCATAAGTTACTCCAACTCTTCCATCATAAGTAATTCTTTTCCATTCATTAGTTACGATTTCTGTTACAAGTTCCCCTCCATCGTGCCACATAACTTTTTGTTCAGTGCCATTTGTACTTTTTACATAAATGGAAAAGTAGTAATCATTACCTATTGAAATAGATTGTCTTAATATACTTCTATCGTTACTTGTAGTACCCCCGTTTAAGTCAAAAATAACCCTCGTTGCAGTCATTGTTCCATCAGGTGCAATAGCATAGTTCGCAGTAGTAGATGGAGAAGATGCAGTTCCTGTTGATACTTTAGATAAAACAGATAAATCACTTGAATAAGTAATATAATTACTCCTCGTTGGCTCAAGTTTTAACGCTCCTTTACTATCATCTTTATAATCAATTCTTGGTTCTCCACTACCAACTGTTTCAATTAAACCATCTTTATTAACCCTTGTGGCAGATGATGCTCTGTCAAAGCTAAAAGGTAATGGCTTGAAATTAGAATTTTCATCATTATACGCAAGGATAGTATCTTTCTTACCATACCATTCTCCGTTACCAAATTTTAATGTATTCATATTATAGTGCGTTTAAATTTAATTCTGTTACCATTTCGTTTAATGAACGGTAGCTTGTAAGTGTTTCTAATTCTAAATCTGTGAGAATTTCATCGTAGTATGCAATTTCTTTTGTCTTACCGTAGAAGTCGCTTAATGCATCGCCTCTATCAAATGATAATGAATTTAGTGTTCCGTTTGGAAATATGTTTCCTGATGAACTTGTAGCAACCTTAAATCCATCTACAAATAATGAAAAATCTGATTGCTCATATTTAAATAAAATTTTATGATATAATTTAATATCATTTACAGAATAACCAAAACCAAATTGAGTTGAACCTCCTAATCTTAAATTAACATCTATATTATTAGAGTTTAAACTTATGTAAAATCTATTACTATTAGTTCCATCAGATAAAGAATACATCTTGCTTGTACTATCATCAGACAACGCAGCTATATTAGCAAACAACACTCCCTCACTATCATTAAACACCTCACTATTACCACTTCCATTACAAGTTTCAGCAGCACGTTGTACTGTTGAGCCATTGGTTGGGATATAGCTTGTTGGATAAGATGATTGTTCTAATTGTGCACCCCATATGTAAACACCATCTAAATCATTACCAACATAAGCAGAAATACTACTTGTTGTTATTGGATTTTCTGAAATATAATAAATAACTGTCCCCGTAGTTCCTACACTTATAAATGAAATAGATAATTTATACCAATCATTATCATAACTTTCAATATTTGGAGTACAATTTAATCCATTGTAAACTAAAGTCCCATTACTTAAATCAAAGCAAACATTATTATAACCTCCACTACCTAAATTAAATCTAAATGTAAAATAATTAAAATTTTGTTTTTTTACAAAAATACTATGTGTATAACTTATACTATTAGTTATTGATAAAGGATAAGATATTCTATGAAAATTACTTGAATTACCCGCAGCAAACAAAGTTGCATTTAGTTCTCCCGTTGGACTTATATTCGAATTATTTGTAATTATTGCATCTTCAGAGTTACTCCAAGCAACATTACTAAAATCTTCTGAATACGTTATTAAATTTGTTGCACTATTCTCTAACAACAAAGCACCCTCTGCACTATCTGTATAATCTATTCTTGGTATATCGTTACCAACTACTTCAATTAATCCCTCTTTGTTTACTCTTGTTGCAATACTATTTCTTTCAAATGAAAATGGTAAAGGTTTAAAAGCATTATTAGTATCTGAATAAGCTAATGTAGAACCTTTCTTTGTTGCCCAAGTTCCGTTACCGAATTTATAAGTTTGTGCCATATCTATTCTATTGTGTATAATTGTCCGTTAGCCATATCTGTAAAAGATACCCAAGACGTTAATTTTTCTAAATCTGAATCGTTTAATGCTGAATCGAAGTATTGTATTTGTTTTGTGTTACCGTAGAAATCTTCTGCTGCATCTCCTCTATCAAATGCTAATTTTGTTAAAGTACCATTAGAAAAAGTATTACCGCTTGTATCTGTTATTAATTCAAATCCATTAACGAACAAACTAAAGTCATTCTGCTTATATTTAAGTGCAAATTTATTGTGTAAAGAGATATTAGGTATAACAATATAACTATTTAAAGAATTTGAACCTCCTACAACAACCTTAACTTGTATAGAATTACTTACGTTTGTGTAAAACATTGTTACTCTATTATTTACACTACCATCGCTTATTGTAATTCCTCTATTTGTTAAATCATTAGCTAAAGCACTTATCTCCGCCATCAAAACACCCTCTGAATCATTAAACGTAGAAGCATCTCCCGAATTATTAGCTGTTTCTGCTGAACGAGTTACTGCTGAATTTGTGGTTGGTATGTAGCTTGTTGGATAAGATTGTCCTATTTCAGTTTGAAATCCCCATAAATACATTCCACTTGTTCCATCTCCTTGATACGTTTGAATATTAACTGCATCTCCATTTGTTCTTAAACAATAATAAACTTGTGAATTTGCAACCTTTGTAACTGTTAATTCACATCTATACCATCCATTGCTATATTTTATTATACTTGCATTTGTACCACCTCTTGTCAAAGAAACAATACCCTCTTCAACATCAAAAGTTGCACCACCTACATCGGGGTCTCCACCAACAAAAACAGAAATATATCTTCTTTCGGCAGCTTTAGCAAAAAATGAAACAGATGTTGTTCCACTAAAAGACAAAGATTTACTATATAACTCGTGCCTTGCATTAGTATTTGATTCAACTAACTTATCTGCATTTAAAGTACCATTTGGAGATATTGCTTGATTTGAAGAAATAGAAACTGCACCAAGAGGATAAGATGAAGCAACTGTTAAATCTTCTGAATTAGTTTGACTATTAAGAGATTGTGGCTCTAACAAATGACTTGGACATCCAACAACCTTACCATCAATCAAAGGATAGTTTAATCTTGATACTCCACTTGCAACTGTTTCAATTAGTCCTTGTGAGTTTATTCTTGTTGCCCCTCCACTACGTGAAAAATCGAAATCCCCTACACCACTTGATGGTAGTACAGAATAAAATTTATCGCCTTGAGCAGCGGGTATGAGACATAATTTTGGTTTTGCCATTGTTTTTAGTTTTGTATGTTTTGTATTCCTATTCTATGAATTGCATCTGCTAAACACTTACTTGCTTCTACTGTTGTTGCTCTTACTTGTTGTACTGATACGTTGTCTATTGAGCCATCAAATGAATTAGGTTTAAAATAAAGCGTACCGCTTGAGGTTGCTAAAAAATTTACCT
>Ga0213861_10000443_pt1 | contig 36305 bp, 39 predicted proteins | sample PICome_4_FD_160110 | JGI IMG/M metagenome (GOLD analysis project Ga0213861, IMG submission 160110) | Coastal seawater microbial communities near Pivers Island, North Carolina, United States - PICO131 | ecosystem: Environmental > Aquatic > Marine > Coastal | place: USA: North Carolina... | reverse complement strand
TTACGTTAATGTTGGTATACGCATCACTATAGATAGAGATTACATCGCCTGCTTCTCTTGCTGGTGGTGTTGGTGCATCTACAGTAGGTGCTGTTGGAGCTGGTGCTAATGATGCTGCTGTAATTTGAAAATTGTCGATAAATAAATCATTATCTACACCACTTGTATCTGAAAAAGCGTAAAAAGCAAAATAAGTCTCACTATTATATCCTGTAAGTGTTATCTCATCCATTGGGGCTCCCTCTGGTGTTAATGTACTATTTTCATCCCAACGAGCTATTTCAGTCCAAGTAGCACCATCATCTTGGGTAACTAATAAGGCTAAATAATCATCTGGATCTAAAGCAGATGCCATTGAATTTGCAAACAATGTTAAAGCTAAATCAGCATTTAAATAATAAGTACCTCCTGATAAGTCATATTTGGGAGTGATTAAATATTCATCTATAGTGGTTCCATAGATATTAATTCTTGCCGATTTTCCATTTTCATGAGTCGTATCATTCCCAAAATCATCTTGTAAAAAGGCAGAAGAGGTACCTGATGGCTCATTAATAGGGCCTGTTGCTTCAGACCAACCCGCTCCTGGATAGGTTGTAAAAGGATTTAAATAATCTATATTGGCCATTGGATCTGTTGTAAAGCTCCATTCGGCACAACCTTCAGCAGACCCACCAGCATTGCTAGGTACTACCATCCAATAATAAGTGGTATTGTAGTTTACATTGGTAATATTAACAGATGTTTCAGCGGTATTTCCTATGGAAGTTAAACTTCCAGAAGTTTCACCCCAAAACACTTCATAACCTGTAGGTGCAGTACCCGAAGCCGGAGCTTCCCATGCTATATTTACACTTGCGGTAGCCGTATTGATTTGAACATCAGTAGCTGCTATTGCTGGTGAAGGTGCTGTGGCACATTCAGGCACAGCCACTTCAATCCCACTGTAAACATCATCCACATACAATGCAAAACGATCAGTGTCTGTTGCTCTAACAGCTACATAAACAGTTTGACCATCATAGGCTGAAAGATCAAATACAATTTTTGTCCAGGCATTAGGGGCATCGGATGATGCCTGTAAAACAACTGAAAACGCTGCTTCTGAGGTATCTGTAGTAGAAAGTAAAACTTCGTAAGCTTCTAAAAAGGAAGCACTTCTCGATTTCACATTGAATGCTAAAGATTCATTTACTCCAACACTAACTGCAATGGCTGGAGTGATTAAATAATCATCATGCGCAGAACTGTTGTAGGTGATACTCGCAACAGCATCGCCTTCTAGCGCTCCTCCATTAGGTGCTGTATTTTGAACCCAACCATTTGCACCACCATTGTTAATGACGGTCCAATCGTCTGGAATACCTGACTCAAAACCTTCAGTAAACTGAGCATGTATCGAGAACGATAGGGTTAATAATAAAAATAATAAAGTAATTTTTTTCATGAAAACGTTATTTTAAGTTAATTGGCCTTAAAGTTACATTTTATTTAACAATAAAACTAAAACTAACAATATATATTTAATCATACAAACTAATTACTGAGGAAATGACATAAAAAAACGAAACTAAATTCACTATTCATAGTCGTTTGAATATACTATTGAGAATAATTCATTCTACGTGTTCCATAACAGCATCACTAACGCCCATATTTGAAAAACCGCCATCGTGGAATAAGTTTTGAAGTGTCACCTTTTTGGTCAAATCGGAGAACATGGCAATGGTATAATCTGCACAATCCGAAGCTGTGGCATTTCCTAAGGGTGCCATTTGATCTGCGTACGCATAAAAACCATCAAAACCTTTTACACCAGTACCTGCTGTGGTTGGGGTTGGCGATTGTGAAATAGTATTGACTCTCACTTTCTGATCTTTTCCAAAAAAATACCCAAAACTACGCGCTATGCTTTCTAAATAAGCTTTATTGTCGGCCATATCATTATAATCTGGAAAAACTCTTTGAGCAGCCATGTAGCTGAGCGCGATAATACTCCCCCAAGAATTCATTGCCTTTTTATGGTACAAAACATGCATTACCTTATGAAATGAAAGCGCAGAAACGTTCCATCCTCTGGTGGTAAATTCATAATTAGGATCGGTATATGATTTTCCTTTTCTAACATTTACCGACATGCCGATAGAATGCAATACAAAGTCGATTTTTCCACCTAAAATTTCCATTGATTTGGAAATTAAGTTTTCTAAATCTTCGATAGAAGTGGCGTCTGCAGGAATGATTTGCGCCTTTGTTTTTTTGGCTAAAACTTCTAGGCTACCCATTTTTAATGCTGCTGGTGCGTTTGTTAGAACGAATTCAGCGCCTTCTTCATGGGCTCTTTCGGCTGTTTTCCATGCAATTGAATGTGCGTTTAAGGCTCCAAAAATAATGCCTTTTTTCCCTTTTAGTAAATTGTACATAATAAAATATGGCTAGGTGAGTATTTTGCTGTTTTCTAATGCAACAACTCTTTTGCATGTGTAAGTGCAGAGTCTGAGATCTCTTTACCACTCAACATTTCTGCAATTTCAATGATTCGCTCTTCCGGAGAAAGTTGTTTTAATTTCGTCGTAGTTTTGCCGTTTACATCACTTTTAAAAACTTTGTAATGATGTGCTCCTTTTGCTGCTATTTGTGGCAAATGCGTAATCGTAATTACCTGCATGTGCTGACTCATTTGCTGCATAATCTGTGCTATTTTATTTGAAATTTCACCGGAAACACCCGTGTCTATTTCATCGAAAATAATAGTTGGCAATTGTGTATGTTCAGAGAGTATTTTCTTGACAGATAGCATAATTCGCGATAACTCTCCACCGGAAGCTACTTTTTTGAGTTCGCCAAAATTTCCGCCCTTGTTTGCTGAGAATAAAAACTGTAATTCGTCTTTCCCATTGGTAAAATAATTTTCAGAAGGGTTTATTTGAATTGAAAAACGAGCATTTTCCATTCCAAGTTCTGAGAGTAGTTGCTCTAATGATTTTTTTAATTTTGGTACCGTTTTCATACGAGCATCGGAAATACGATGCGCTACTCGATCTAACTTTTCTGAAATCGCTTCAATTTCTTTATGCTTTGCTGCAATGTATTCCTCTGCATTTTCTTTTTGCAATAACTTTTCAGAGAGTGTTGTTTGAATCCTTATTAATTCGTCGATTGAATTTACATAATGTTTCTTTTGCAAATTATAAATCAACTGTAATCGATCATTAATTTTCTCAGCCTCATTGGGATTGAATTCCAAATCTTCGTTGGCATTTTCTAATTCACCCACAAGATCATCCAATTCAATTTTAAGACTCGAAAATCGGGATGCTATTGCCTCGTACTCTTTTGAAAAAGGTGCTACTTTTTGAAGCTTACTTGCTACAGCTGACAACTGGCTTTGGATTCCTATTTCATCACTAATCGTTAGTGACAAGGCTTCTGAAAGATGCAATTGGATAGCTTCTATATTGTTTAGTTTATCCAACGAAACCTCTAGAGTCTCTTGTTCATTTACAATCAATTTTGCCGCATCCAACTCTTCAAACAAGTGAAGGTTATAGTCATATTGTTGGTTTGCTTCTCGTTGAGTTTCTTTTATTAGATACAATTCTTTTTTTAGTGCATTTAACTGCAGCAACCCTCTTTTGTAAGATTCTATTTTTGTGTGATTCTTTGACAGTGCATCGATAACGGTAAATTGAAAATTTACATCCGACAGTTCACTTGTTTGATGTTGTGAATGTATGTCCATCAATTTTGCTTTGAGGGCATTTACTACTAATAATGTCACTGGCGTATCGTTTACAAATGCGCGGGACTTCCCTGAGGGTAAAATTTCTCTTCGGATAATTGTATCTTGTTCGTAATCTAAATCTGCTTCCTCAAAAAAAGATTCAAGCGCATAGGTCCCGATGGCAAGTTTTGCCTCGACTACACATTTTTTTGAATTGTCTTTTAAGGCTGTCAAATCAGCTCTATTTCCAAGCACCAAACCTAAGGCACCCAACAAAATGGACTTTCCTGCTCCTGTTTCTCCTGTTATAATAGAGAGACCGGACGAAAAATCGATCTGTAAATGATCGATTAATGCATAATTATTTATGGAAATGGAACTCAACAATGGCTACTTGTTTTAAAAACTTAAAATTACTAAATCTCTATCAATATTTCTAATCTAACTTCCGCCATTTTGCGTTGTTATTTGGAGATATTTTACGAAGCGTTTTGACCACTAATGAAACCTTTTGTGTTTTGCTCCCTCCAGAATATAAATTCACAATCTCGTCAGATTTGGCATCAAAAAACAACCGAATGAGATAGTTTCCAACGGTTTTGTTATAAATTGATTCCAAAGAAATTAAACTATTTTCAACAGCTTGTTTTGCAGCGCGTTTGTTATTGTACAAATTATCAAATCCCTTTCGATGATAATCATACAAAATGGTTCTGTAATTTATAAGTTTCGGAGATAAGAGATTATCAATCAATAAATAACGATTTTGCTTTCCTACCACATTTTGCCAGGATTGAATGCCACTCTGCTGCGCTTGTAGCATTACATTCTGTGCTTCTTTTAAATATTTTTCTCCACCGTACTTTTTAAAAGTATCTGCATCTGTTCCTAAGATGATATTGACATAAAAGACAATGGTTGAAATTAAATTGCTGTCAAAAGAATTTGGATTGTAGATAAACGGATCAAATTCATTATAAGTAAAAGAAAATTGTTCATCTCTGATATTTAAGATCGGTGAATCGTAAGTAGTCCCATAGACGGGTCTTGTAGACTGTACTTGAATGGATGCCTGAAAGGCGTTATTATCTCTTGAAGTAATGATAATATTCATAGCGCAATTTATTCGCTCCTCCACCGCAACCTGATTATCGGTCCATTTGGTTTGATTGATAAACTCAGACAAAGAACTTTGTAGGGTTTTAAACACTTGCACATTCGAACCTTGTACTTGTGCAGTATTCACAGTTACCAAACAGTTTAGTTCTTGTGCACTCAGGCTAAATGTTAAAAAAAACAAGAAGAATAGGACTATTTTTTGTTGCATTTTTTTTTGATTTTATATCAAGTTGAAGCAGTATGACATACTAGAAATATGAGAATTTGAAACTGTTGTAAAGACAATCGGTTACTCTTACAATTTGGCAACAATAGCATTCATAATATCTACAGCCACTGCATCTTTGGACTTCAGTTCGAATGTTTGCGCACTCAAATTTTTATCAATAATAGTAATTTTATTGGTATTTGTAGCAAAACCAGCACCTTTATCTTGTAAAGAGTTCAAAACGATGAGGTCTAGGTTTTTCTTTTTCAACTTCCCTTTTGCATTTTCCGTTTCGTTAGTTGTTTCCAATGCAAAACCTACTAGTAATTGCTGTTCTTTAAGTTCGCCTAAAGAAGCTAAAATGTCTTTTGTCTTTTCCAAAACAATTTCCATGGTAGCCTCCTTCTTTTTTATTTTTTGAGTAGCCACATTTTTTGGTCGATAATCTGCAACTGCTGCAGACAGAATTGCAATATCAGTATCTTTAAAATACCGGTGGGCTTGGGTATACATTTCTTCGGCTGATTTCACATCAATTCTTTTTACAAAGGAATGCTGAATGGTTTCTGCAGTTGGCCCTGCGATTAAAATGACTTCTGCGCCAAGATTTGCCGCTGTTTTTGCAATTGCAAATCCCATTTTACCCGATGAATGATTTCCAACAAAACGTACGGGATCGATTGCTTCGTATGTAGGACCAGCAGTAAGTAGTATTTTTTTTCCTTTTAAAGGCAGTTTACTCAGAAGATCCTTTGTTATAAATGATACCATATCCTCGGGCTCAGCCATTCTTCCTTCTCCAACCAAACCACTTGCAAGTTCTCCAGAAGTTGCCGGTATCATGACATTGCCAAAACGTTGTAATTTTTCTAAATTATTTTTGGTAGATGGATGGATGTACATGTCCAAATCCATCGCTGGAGCAAAATAAACTGGGCATTTAGAAGATAGATAGGTAGCCAATAGTAGGTTATCGCAAACTCCATTTACCATTTTTGAAAGGGTATTTGCAGTCGCGGGCGCAATGAGCATAAGGTCTGCCCATAGTCCTAATTCTACATGATTGTTCCAAAGTTCATTTTCTGATTCTTTATCATAAAAAGTAGAATGAACAGGATTTTTGGAAAGTGTGGAGAGCGTGAGCGGGGTGATAAAATCTTTAGACGCAGGAGTCATTATAACTTGAACTTCTGCGCCTTGTTTTATAAATAAACGGACCAGACCCGCCGTTTTGTAGGCGGCAATTCCAGCAGTGATACCTAATAACACTTTTTTACCGCTTAAAACAGACATCTTATTCTGTTTCTGGTGTTCTGTGATATACTTTATTGTTTAACCATTCCTCAACAGCTAATGCGGTTGGCTTTGGCAATCTTTCATAAAATTTAGAAACTTCAATCTGTTCCTTATTTTCAAAAACTTCTTCTAAACTGTCATTGTAAGTGGCAAACTCATCTAATTTATCAACCAATTCTGTCTTTAAATCGTTGTTGATTTGAGTGGCTCTTTTTGCAATAATTGAAATGGCTTCGTAGATATTTTCTGTCTGTGCTTCAATTTCTTTTTTGTCATAAGTAATAGTACTTAATGCAGCTTTCGTTTCTTTATAATCCATGATTGTTATTTACTTTTTTGTTTCAATTTGTATTTTCCCTTTTTGCACTAAATCTGTAACTCTAGCCTGCTCTTTTTGTAGAGTGGACAACATGATGTTTGCCTCTGCGAGATAGGTTGATTTCGGAAAGTTACGCTTCAGTTTTTCATATGCATTTATCGCATCTTTAATTCGTTCTAGCTTTCTTCTATCGAAGCTTTTTAGAACAAAATCATGTGCCGCTTTTAGCCGGTAATAAAGGGCTTCTTCTTTAAACTCAGAACCCAGATAGTCCGACAACAAATTATCAAAAGCCTGAATTGCGGCTTTGTAATTCCTCAGATCAAAATCTGCTGTTCTGTAATATGTTTTTGCAATTTCAAAGGATTTTTTTTGCAATTTTATTCTCAACTCAGCATAATGTTTATTTGCTTCGGGAAGTTTTTCTGAATCTGGATACTGGTTTATAAATCCTTGAAAAGCTTCCAACGCCTTGTTGGTATCTGTTGGGTCTAAACTAAAAACTGGAGATGCTAACTTATAACTATATGCCGATAAAAAAGAGGCTTCTTCTTTCTTAGAACTTTTAGGGTAATTACTTGCAAATCGGTCAAAATAGTAGCCAGCCGTTGAATAGTTTTTTTCATTAAAATTTGATTGAGCAACCATAAACTGGATTCTTTCCATTTGAGGTTTTCCTCTATAATAGGGTGTTATTTTTTCAAACAAACGCAATGCCTTGGTATACTTTTGAGATTCGTATAATTTGACAGCCATTTTGTATTGTTCTTCTTCCGACCCTTTGTTAAGCACTTTTTGATATTCTCCACAAGAGAATAACAGCGCACAAAGCAGGAACAAACAAGCGGTATTTTTAATTTTTTGCATCGGGCAAAATTACTAATTAAATATGGATTAATAAAACGATTTTCGAACACTCTTAACAGTAGATTGCAATATTGCGCAAAAAACAGCGTAATAGAGCATTACTGGGTGCTAAAAGTTTGTTAATCTTATCTTTTATTGAAAAGAAATTACAAAAGATATCGCACGGACACTGCTAGAAATTAGTTACAAATTCGACGATCTTAGCTTGTAAATCAGCACTGGCTTTTACCAATGGTAAACGTACTTCATTGGAAGTAATTTTTAGGGCTTGTAAAACGGTTTTGATTCCTGCTGGGTTATTCTCTTCAAAAATATAATCTACAACGTCCATTAGCTGAAAATGCAACTGATACGCTTCTTTGTTTTTCCCCTCCAAACCAAACTGAATCATATCTGAAAACACTTTGGGAAATGCTTGCCCAATTACTGAAATCACTCCGGAACCACCTGCTAAAGTAATCGCCAGCGCCAAATCATCATCTCCAGAGATGATTGCAAAATCAGTAGGCTTATTTTTAATCAATTCTAAGTATTGTTGGGTATTATTCCCCGCTTCTTTGACGGCGACAATGTTTTTAAAATCATTTGCCAGTCGCAAAGTTGTTGCAACAGACATGTTTTTTGCAGTTCTACCAGGAACATTGTAAAGGATCACAGGAACGGGTGAGGCTTCTGCAATGGCTTTAAAATGTTGATAAAACCCTTCCTGAGTTGGCTTACTATAATAGGGAGCAACGGATAAAATACCATCGATATTGGAAAAATCTCTTGTTGACAATTCATGAACAACCTGGGCAGTATGATTTCCTCCGACGCCTAAAACTAGGGGTACCCTTCCATTGTTAGTAGCTACAATAGTTTCAATTATTTTTAATTTTTCTTCAGAAGTAATTGTAGCACTTTCGCCAGTAGTTCCATTAATTACAAGGTAATCCACACCGTTATCGATGTTGAAATTCACTAACTTTATGAGCGACTCAAAATCGACACTTTTATCAATTTTAAAAGGGGTTACCAAAGCAACTCCGGTTCCTACAAATTTTTGCATTCTTTTTTTGTGTTTATTTGGTGACAAAAATATTAAATTATTTGTGGTATAAAGCATTCAAAACTTTCAAAACATCATAATTACACAACATCTCCAATTTTTGTTGAATTATGACGCATCAATACTTCCAAGTATTTGAAGGTATTTTTCCAGTTCTGCATGAAAACTATCAACATTGGCTATCTGTTCTGAAATTTCTAAATCAAATAAGGATTGATTGACATTGGAAAAACCAATTTTAAAACAGGCTTGCGATTGTTGCACCAAGCTTTCTAAAAAAATATGATTTGTATCAAAATAACAAATTAAAATGTCGAAGTCAGTATCTGCAAAAATTTGCAAGCTCACATCTTTAATTTTTCCTTTCCAGTTAAAATCATTCTCAGAAAAATGATGAAAGGATTTTTCATCACTTTTATGGAATTCTCTGTAGCAATACCAGTTGACACTTCGATGTCCTGGAAATAATTTTTTAACTTTTTCTTGAAATTCATGAACATCATTCAATGCTACTGTTGACACAATACCAATGTTTTTTATTTTGTTATTGGCAACAACTCTGTTCCGCGTATGGGAAGCTTGTAGAATTTCCTTCTGTAAAAAATATTTTTTAATTTTAGAAAAAATCATTTACTGTAATTGATAATAGCTTAAATTAGCTGGTACAAATTTACTCAAAAAGAGCTTACCAAGTCTATGAAAAAAGCACTTCTTCTCCTCAGCCTCTTCCTCCTGTTTGTTGGATGTGAAAAAAGATCAGTTTCCCTAGTTAAAACAACAGGTGATATTATTACGATTGACAGTACTCTTCGCGAAAAAGATGCATTCAATAATTTGATCGCACCTTACAAGCGTAAAATGATTGCGCAAATTAATGCTGTAATTTCATATGCACCAAAAAATATTAACCGGTATGATGGAAAAATGCAAAGCTCATTAGGAAATTTATTAGCAGATTTATGTTACGACAGAGCAAATGTTATTTTCAAAGAGGATACTGGAAAAGAAATTGATTTTTCCATGTTTAACTATGGAGGGATAAGAGCTAGTATTTCTAAAGGACCTGTAACAAACAAAAACCCTTTTGAATTAATGCCCTTTGAGAACCACTTGGTGGTTGTTGAACTTTCTGGAAAAAAAATAATGGAACTTGTCAGCTACTTTATAAAAAATAAAAGTGCACACCCCCTTTCTAAAAATATTGAATTGATTGTGAACAGCGATGCATCTTACCACTTAAAAATAAACGCGAAAAAATTTGATTCTACAAAAAACTACTTTGTTGTAACTTCTGATTATCTTCAGAGTGGCGGAGATAACATGGATTTTTTTAAAAACCCAATTTCGCTTTTCAAAACAGATTATAAAATGCGAGATGCTATTGTTGACGAATTTAAAAGTTTAGATACGTTGAGAACCTCATTAGACAATCGCGTAATACTTCAATAAAATGGATCGAAGAAAATTTTTACATCAAACAGCTGCTGCTGCCGTTCTAACTTCTGTAGGCGGCATCACCTTACCTAGCTTTACCCATAAAAAAAAGCACATTACCATTTTACACACCAACGATACCCACAGTAGGGTTGAGCCTTTTGAAATTTCGCATCACAGATACGCCAACCAAGGAGGTGTGGCTAGGAGAGCTACTTTGGTAGATCGCATTCGTAAAGAAAATCCAAATACACTATTGTTAGATGCTGGGGATATTTTCCAAGGAACTCCCTATTTTAATTATTTTGGAGGCGAATTAGAGTTCAAACTTATGAGCATGCTAAAATACGATGTTGCCACCATTGGAAATCACGATTTTGACAATTCAATCGAGGGTTTGTACAAACAATTACCAAATGCAAATTTCGATTTTGTTTCTGCAAATTATGATTTTAAAAACACCGTCTTAGACACTCATGTAAAACCTTATAAAATACTATGGAAAGATGGGATTAAAATTGGAATTTTTGGCCTAGGAATTCAACTAGAGGCCCTGGTAGATCCAAAAATGTATAAAGAAACCAAATACATAGATCCGCTTGAAATTGCCCAGGACATGAGTCGAATTTTAAAGGAAAATAACGCATGTGATTTGGTAATTTGCCTTTCTCATTTGGGTTATTTTTACAAAAAAAACCCCACAAAAATATCAGATATAAATTTAGCAAAAAACACTAAAAATATTGATTTAATTATTGGAGGGCACACGCATACTTTTTTACCAAAACCAACTGTTGTAAGAAATAGCGCCAACAAAAACGTGCTTGTAAATCAAGTAGGTGCATATGGAGTTCACTTAGGCAGGATTGATTTCTATTTTGACGAAAACAACAACAAAAGTACGGAAGGAACTACTATTTTGGTCTGATAAGACACCTGTAATTTAAAGGTCATTTTAACCAATCATATCCATAAAATCCTGTTCTGAAATAATTGCAATACCTAAATCTTGAGCTTTGGCCAATTTACTTGGCCCCATATTATCACCAGCAACAATAAAGGTTGTTTTTTTTGAAATTGAAGCACTTACTTTTCCACCATTATCTTCAATTGCTTTTTTAAGCTCGTTACGAGATAATTGATAAAAAACACCAGAAACTACAAAAATCTTGCCCTCCAATTTGTTGGTTTGATTTTCCAGGCTCGCTGCAGAAACGGCTAATTGAATCCCATGATATTTCAACCGATTTATCATTTGAATGTTACTTAAATCGTTTGAAAAATCGAGAATACTTTGTGCGATTCTTTCACCAATCTCATCTACAGAAATTAAGGTTTCAAAATCTGCAGCCATTAAATTCTCAATCGATTTGAAATGTTTGGCTAATTTCTTTGCAACGGTTTCTCCTACAAACCGAATTCCGAGAGCGAATAATACTTTTTCAAAGGGAATTTCTTTTGACTTCTCTATTCCTGCAATCATATTTTCTGCAGATTTCGCAGCCATTCTTTCTAAAGGAATAACTTGTGCCTCTGTTAAATCATACAAATCTGCGTAATTAGAAATCAAATTTTCTTTGCGCAGTAAATCTACAGTCTCTGCTCCTAACCCATCTATATCCATCGCTTTTCTTGAAATAAAATGCTGGATTCTTCCTGTTATTTGTGGCGCACATCCATACGCATTGGGGCAATAATGTTTTGCATCTCCCACTGCTCTGACCAATTCTGACTCACATTCTGGGCATTTGGTAGCATAGGAAGTGGGGTGAGAATCGGTTGGCCGTTTTGAAAAATCGACAGCGATGATTTTAGGAATAATTTCTCCTCCTTTTTCTACAAAAACGGTATCGTTGATTCTAATGTCTAATTTCTCTATTTGATCTGCATTGTGCAACGAAGCACGCTTAACAGTGGTTCCTGCCAACTGAACAGGCGCTAAATTTGCAACTGGGGTAATGGCCCCTGTACGCCCCACTTGATAGGTAATTTCATGTAAAATAGTTGCAACTTGTGCTGCCTTAAACTTATAGGCTATGGCCCATCTTGGAGCTTTTGCAGTATAGCCTAATTCTTCTTGTTGTTGTAAATTATTCACTTTTATAACAATACCATCGGTTTCATAAGGTAAATGATGACGTTCAACATCCCAATACTCAACAAAGTCAAAAACAGCATTGATGGATGTTGCAAGCGCCATTGTTTTTGGCACTTTAAATCCAACTTTTCGGGCATTTTCTAAACTCTCAAAATGGGTTTTGTATTTTCTTTCTTCGGTAACAACTTGGTACAATAAGCAGTCCAATGGACGTTTTGCGACTTCTGTACTGTCTTGTAGTTTTAAGCTTCCGCTTGCCGTATTTCGAGGGTTTTTATATTCTTCTTCGCCATTTGCTGCTCGCGCCTCGTTCATTTTATGAAAGCCTTTTAGCGGCAAAATAATTTCGCCTCGCATCTCAAAATTGGAGACAAAATCGCCTTTTGGCAATAAAGGTATGGATCGAATTGTTTTTATATTTGTGGTTACATCGTCTCCTTGAAAACCATCGCCACGAGTTACTGCTTTTATAAATTGTCCCTTTTCAAAAGTCAAGTTTATGGAAGCACCATCGTATTTTAATTCACACGTAAATTCTATGGCATCGGTTCCTAGCACTTTTTGGATTCTTTTCTCCCAATCCAATAAATCATCTTTGGAATAGGAATTGTCCAACGAATACATTCTGTTCTTGTGCGTAACGGTTTCGAAATTCTTTGTAATTCCGCCTCCGACTCTTTGAGTAGGTGAGTTTGGATCAAAAAATGCTGGGTTTTCAGCTTCTAAAGCTTCGAGTTCTTTTAATTTAACATCAAACTCATAATCTGAAATTGTAGCACTGTCTAGCACGTAATAATTGTGATTGTATTGATGTAATTGGTCGCGAAGTGCTGTTATTTTTTCTTGAATTGTCATGGTTATTAGTCGCTTACAGTTCCTGAGAAGTGATTGATTTTTGAATGGATTGGGTTGCCAGTAGAACGTCTAAAACTCGCTACTTGACCGGTGTGCCAGATGGCATCGGCAATAGGGCCATTTATTAAGTTGTATAATGGAATTGTAATTTTTCCATCTATTAGGGTGTCAAATTCTGAGACATCTTTACTTGCTTTTATACGATTGCTTACTGCTTGTAAATTCAACAATGTTTGGGTTCTCATTACAGTGAAACTCATGGGTAATTTTTCTTTTTTCTGGGGAAAATTGGTGGTTGTCAATCTGATTAATAAGGTGGATAAATCATACAAATGGGTAATGGTTTCTTGACAGCTCCTTCCGGTTCCTTTTGGTTGATAGGCCAAATCTTCTGATCGCAAACCTTGTGTTGACCAATAATAGCGAAATCCTAGGCCATCAATCATTCTACCTAGTATACTTTGCGCTGAATACACTGCTGTAGTTACTGGAATTTCGTAGAAAGGTAATTTCTCTTGTGCACTCGTGTTATTGAGCACAAAAAACAGCGAAAGAATTGGCAATAATAATTTCATGTATTTACTTTGAAGTGCTAATTTAAGGAAAAGTTTAAGTTTATGACGGTCTTCGACCTAGAGAAAATTACTCTTTAATATCGCTTCCAATTTCTGTAAATTGGCACACTAGTTTAGCCCTGATTGAACGGCTTGTTTGAGCGCTCCCAGTTATTTGCGGGAAGAAAGTTGTGAAAGCAGAAATAGCTCTTAGCAACAAACCCCAAAAACTAAATTAATTTGGGGTTTTATGATGCATCGAGGCAACTGTTGTACAAAGGTTTAATAATAGGTGAACCTTCTCACTTTTGCGATGTACTTTGCCAAACGCATTACTTGATGTGAATAGCCATATTCATTATCATACCAAACATAAATAACGATACTTTCTTTGTCTGTAATGGTCGCCTTACTGTCAAAAATAGCAGGTGCAGTTGTTCCAATAATATCTGAAGAAACAAGTTCATTATCTAGCGAATATTTAATTTGCTCTACCAAATCTCCCTCTAAGGCACTTTGTTTCATAATCGCATTTAAGGTTTCAATGGTTACTTCGGTTTTTAATTGAAGATTTAGAATAGCTAATGACCCATTGGGTACGGGAACACGAATGGCATTGGAGGTTAATTTCCCCGCCAAAGCGGGTAGTGCTCTTGCAACTGCTTTTCCTGCGCCTGTTTCTGTAATCACCATGTTTAAAGCTGCAGCTCTCCCTCTTCGGTATTTTGGGTGTATATTGTCTACTAAATTTTGGTCATTTGTGTAAGCATGAATCGTTTCTAGATGTCCTTTTTTTATTCCAAAATTTTCTTCCAAAACTTTTAAAACGGGGGTAATGGCGTTGGTGGTACATGAAGCGGCTGAAAAAATAGATTTCTTATCTGGATGATGTGCTAAATGATTGACGCCGTATACAATATTTGGGATTCCTTTTGCTGGCGCAGTAAGTAAAACTTTAGAGGCTCCATTGGATACTAAATGCCTACTTAGGGCTTCTTTGTCTCTAAAAACCCCTGTATTGTCAATAATTAAGGCGTTGTTAATTCCGTATTCGGTGTAATCGATATCTTCAGGCTGTTTGGCTGAAATCATAACAACGGTCGTTCCATTAATAATCAAAGCGTTGTTGTCGACATCAATTACTACGGTCCCTAAAAAATCGCCATGAACAGAATCAATACTCAATAGTGATGCTCTTTTTTCTAATACGGTTTGGTTCATTTCACCGCGCGTAACGATGGCTCTTAATCTTAATTGGGATCCTTTGCCCATTTTTGTCATTAATTCGCGAGCCAACAAACGACCAATTCTACCAAAACCATATAATACAACGTCTCGGGGTGCCGCATTTTCGATCGCTTTTACAGCCTTCAATTGATGTTTTACAAAAACGACTTTGTCTGCACCTCTTTTTGGATGTAAGTAATATTCATAAGCCAGTTTCCCAATATCTAATTTAGATGCTGGTAGGTTTAATTGCTGAATGGCCTTTGCAATATCCAAAGCATCTAAAATTGTAATTGGTTTGCTAACAAACTCTTTTGCATAGTTGATTAGATGCAAAACCTCTCCAGCTCTTTTGTCTACTAATGGATTTCTAAACAATACCAGTTCAATACTTTTATCATACCATAAACTGTTTACGATATTAATAAATTCTACGGTTGCTTTTCTGTTTTGTGCTTGCGCCAAAACCTCTGTTTCATAATTAATTATTGTTGCCATTGGATACTAAAATTATTATTTTTTCGGCAAAAGTATTTCTTTTTATTCAAAATACGAAATCGATTTCGCTAAAATTATTAAAACAAAAAAAATCCTGACTTTCATCAGGATTTTTTAAACTTCAATTTGTTGTACAATTTATCTATAAATATACTTTTCTATTTCCCCGTTTAGGGTAATCATTTCAACAATAATTCGATACCTATTAGTTGCCAAGTTGTCAAGTAATCGAACGGTTTCTTTTGCATTATTTACTTCTTGGTTATTAATTTTTGTAATAATGAACCCTTTTAAATTATTTTCGACACCGTCTTTGTCTGTTCTTATAATTTGAACACCTTGTTTGATCCCTCTTTTTTGCTTCTCCTTGCTTGTAAGATCTTTTAACTCCCATTGAAACACTGTGGAGATATGCCTTTCAACAGATTTAGATAACTTCACTTTCTTTACATAAATTTCTCCATTTCTTTTCACAGTAACATCAACAAAATCTCCGGGTCTTTTGGCTGTTAATTGCCCTTTTAAATCTGAGAATTTTGAAATTTTCACATTGTCGATTTTAGTGATAACATCTCCTTTTTTAAGTCCGGAATTTTGACCTCGTTCTGTCAATTCCAAAACACCAGAAACTTTTACGCCCTCCTCATCGAAGCTAGTGTCAACATTGATTCCTAAAATGGCTTGTTGTACGGTTCCAAATTCTAAGATATCATCTATAATTTTTTTAGCAATATTAGAAGGGACCGCAAAAGAATATCCTATAAACGAACCCGTTCTCGACGAAATTGCTGTATTTACGCCAATCAATTCTCCTTGAGTATTTACCAATGCACCGCCACTATTCCCAGGATTCACTGCAGCGTCGGTTTGAATGAATGATTCAATATTTCTATTGCCTTCTAAATCTCTGCCCTTTGCACTTACAATTCCAGCCGTTACAGTTGATGTTAAATTATAGGGGTTGCCAACTGCCAATACCCACTCCCCTATTTGGACAGCATCTGAGTTCGCAAAAGGGATGTATGGCAAATCTACATCGGTATCAATCTTTAACAATGCAATGTCATTACTTGGATCTGTACCAATTAGGGTTGCTTTGTGTTTTCTCCTATTATTTAGGGTAATCTCTATGTCCGTAGCTCCCTCAATCACATGATTGTTGGTAACGATATAACCGTCTTGAGAAATAATAACACCACTCCCAGTTCCAACTTGTTCGTATTTTCTAGTTCCATTTCCATTTCCGTAAAATAATTCTGCCCAAGGATTTTTTTGCGTCCTTACAGCGGTATTTTTAACGTGCACAACAGCATTTATAGAGTTCTCTGCTGCTACGGTAAAATCAGTAGAGTTTTCAATACCTGAAGTGGATCCAATTGTCGGATTCAAATTTGAACTCACTGGAACCATTGGAATCTCAGAGATTTGTTGGTATACCATTTCTTTTTCGACAAATGCTTTGTAACCAGCTAGTGTGAGAATCCCTCCCAAAAGCGCCATTCCCAAAAAACTAAAAAAATGCTTCATTGTATTTATTTTTATTTTAATGAATCAAATATATAATTTTTGACAATTTAGATAAATTTGTTTAACATCATTTTAACGGACTTTAACCCATTTTTAACAACTAGAAAATCGCATTGAAATTGCTATCTTTGTGTTCATGAAGATGCCTTTTTACAAATACCAAGGGACGGGAAATGATTTTGTCATGATTGACAATAGGTCAAAACAATTTCCTAAAGAGAATACCCCAGCTATACAGAAAATCTGTGACCGTAATTTTGGTGTCGGAGCAGATGGGATTATTTTGATTGAAAATGATCTTGAATTTGATTTTAAAATGATTTATTTTAATGCCGATGGTAGCCAAACCTTCTGTGGAAACGGTGGAAGATGTGCTGTTGCTTTTGCAAAATATTTAGAAATTATCTCTTTAAAAACTAACTTTACTGCCTTTGATGGTGCGCATTTTGCAAAAATTGAAAATGAAATTGTCTCTTTGCAAATGATCGATGTAGATGAAGTAATCGTAAAAGACAATAGTGTTTTTGCCAACACAGGAACACAACATCATGTAGCGTTGGTTGAGAATTTAGAGACCTATCCAGTATTTGAAATGGGACAAAAAATAAGAAATTCCTACCCAGCTCCGGGGAGTAATGTGAATTTTGTGGAACAAATAAATGACAATACATTTCAAGTAAGAACCTATGAAAAAGGCGTTGAAAATGAAACATTGGCGTGTGGCACAGGAGTCACAGCCGTTGCAATTGCTATGCATAAAACAAAAAGAACAACAGCACAAGTAATAAAGTTACCCGTTATGGGAGGAAATTTACAAGTTTCTTTTGATGAAAACGATGGAAAATACACCGATGTTTTTCTAAAAGGACCTGCTGAATTTGTTTTTAGAGGTGAGATTGAGATTTAACATAAGAAACTAGCAATAAACATAGAAAAGTAAACATCCAACTGTTGTCAGTATCTAAGACACCAAAATTATGCAAATGAAAATTTCAGAGCATTCCCAGCACAAACTAGCAAACCTATGCATCTAAGTGGTCAGAAAATAAATCTCCGTGCATTAGAACCCGAAGATTTAGAATTTCTATATGAAATAGAAAATAATGAATTGTTTTGGGAAGTTAGTCACACACAAACTCCATTTTCCAAATATGTTTTAAAACAATATCTAGAAAATGCACACTTAGATCTTTTTGAAGCCAAACAGCTTCGGCTTATAATGGAAGATAAAAACACCAAGAAGCGAATGGGGATGATTGACTTGTTTGATTTTGATCCAAAACACCTCAGAGCAGGAATCGGGATTTTGGTACATCCAAAATTTCAAAAAAAAGGAATTGCCACTAGTGCATTGGAAATGATGATTAACTATACCTTTTCGCAATTAAACTTACATCAATTGTATGCAAACATTACCCAAGACAACCTACAAAGCATTGCTTTATTCAAAAAAAATAATTTTGTTTTTGTGGGTGAGAAAAAAGATTGGATACGCGCTAATGGTGTGTATAAGAGTGAACTTTTATTTCAATTAATCAATGAATAAAAAAACAATTTCAATTGGTATTTTTGTTATCCTAGGTATCGGAGGGATCATTGGCCTTCAATATTACAATCGAATCTTTTCAAATAATATTCGAAAACCAGGTAGTATTTTTATTGAATCAAAAGACAACATACCAGATTTAAAAAAGAAAATAGCTGCGTTTTTAGAGGATGAGGAAGCTTTTCATTGGGTAGCAGTTCAAAAGAAATTCAACCAACCAAAAGCAGGGAAGTATATTTTAAAAAAAGGAATGTCAAATAATGACATTGTCAATCTTCTAAGAAGTGGAAATCAAACTCCTGTAAAAGTAGCATTCAACAATCAAGACACGCTAGAAAAACTAGCACATAGAATTGCGACACAAGTGGAAACAGACTCCACCAAATTAATGCAAGCTTTCTTAGACCCTCTTTTTTTAAAAGAAAACAACTTTTCAGAGAAAACAGTGCTAGGCATTTTCATTCCAAATCGGTACGAGGTATATTGGACAATATCTGCAGAAAAGTTTCGTGATAAGATGCTGAAAGAATACACTCTTTTTTGGAATTCCAGAAGAACAGAAAGTGCCAAAAAACTAAACTTATCAAAAAAAGAAGTCATTACACTAGCCTCTATTGTACAAAAAGAAACAACGCAACTAGCCGAACGACCTATTGTTGCTGGTTTGTATTTAAATCGACTCAAAAAAGGATGGCCTTTGCAAGCGGATCCTACAGTAATCTTCTGTATTCGTGAGAAAAAAGGACAAAATACGGTAATTAAAAGAGTTTTAACAACCGATCTAAAGATAGACTCTCCATACAATACCTACCTATATAAAGGCCTGCCTCCTGGGGTAATTTCAATGCCCGATGTGTCTGCTATAGATGCAGTATTAAATGCCAGCAAGCATAACTATTATTATATGTGTGCAAATACTGAAAAAATAGGGTTTCATACATTTGCAAAAACACTTTCTCAGCACAACAGAAATGCAGAAAAGTACCACAGATGGCTTAATAATAAAGGGATTAATCGATAATAATAACATTTTTTTTACCCCTAAAAACCACTGTAGCCAATCCATTCTCAGGCATTACAGGGTGGATGATTGTCTTTTTTTTTGGTTGAAATTGAGCTTTTAAATATAATTACATGTTGTGAAAAAAACCTTATTTGTTGTTAAATTCATAAGAAATCTAGTTTTATATGCATAATTTGATAGCAAAAGAGTGCTTATCCCCTATTAAATGTATTTATTTAAAAATTTAACATTCTGATAATCAGTAATATGATATGGTTTCTTAGTTTTGCAAACGCAAAACAGAAAGATTGTATATATCAAAAAGTTACTTCTAGTAGCACTGACGCTATTTTTATTTATCAATGCAACAAGGACAAACCCCATCAAGACCATTGAAATTAAAGTTTACAATTCCCCAAAAAACAATTCATTAGAATTTCCTTACCTACAAAAAAACTTTGTAGCCTTTAAAGAGGCGGTTGCTTTTAAAGAATCACAGGGAAGGTATCATGTGACAAATACCTTGGGTTACCTTGGGAAATATCAATTCGGAAAAACAACATTAAAACGATTTCGAATATACAATGCAAAAGAATTTTTAAAAAATCCAGAATTGCAAGAAAAAGCCTTTGCTGCCTATTGCGCTGTTAATAAATGGATTTTAAGAAAAGACATCAGACGCTCTGTCGGAAAAATAATCAATGGAATAGAAATTACTGAATCTGGAATTTTAGCAGCAGCGCATTTGGGCGGTGCAGGAAATGTAAAGAAGTATTTGCGTAGTAAAGGTAGAATTCGTTTCTCAGATGCTTATGGTTCTTCGATTCAATCTTATTTAAAAAAGTTTGCAGGTTACAATGTTTCAAACATTAAAGCAAATAGGAAAGCAAAAGTTTAAATCATTGAAAATCAATCTTCTAAATAAGGATGATTTCAAGGCTTTTTTTCTAACTTTTTTGTATTATTAAAATCGCTTTCTTTTGTTGCTTCTCTTATTTGTGAATGATAAAAATGGCTGGTTTCTTATGTAAATCTGGCGACTGTTGTTTCCAATCTTGTACCGCATAAGTTTTGATGTATTCTGAAGAAAGGGTAATGTCTACTGCAATACACAAACGGGTAGATGCAGACAAAACCGCCTTCAAATCTGCAAACATTTTCTGATTTCGATAGGGGGTTTCAATAAAAATTTGTGATTGATTTTTATCGACAGATAACTTTTCCAGTTCTTTAATTGCTTTTTTACGTTCCCCTTTGTCAATTGGTAAATAGCCATTAAACGCAAAATTCTGACCATTCATTCCAGAACTCATCATTGCCATTAATATCGAGGAAGGCCCTACTAAAGGAACCACCTGAACTCCTTTTTCATGGGCCAGTTTAACAATAGACGCACCTGGATCTGCTACGGCAGGCACCCCTGCTTCTGACAACAAACCAACATTGGTTCCTTGATGACAAACATCTAGATAGGTGCGTGTTTCCAATTCTTCAGCATATTTATCTAACGACATGAGATGCAAGGAAGATTGTATTTTTTTTGGCGTAATTTTTTTGATAAACCTTCGAGCAGTTTTTTCATTTTCAACGATAAAATAATCAATGTCCTCAATTACCTTCTTCACAGACAAAGGCATTACCTCTAGGGGCTCTGTATCACCTAAGGTAGTTGGTATTAAATATAATTTACCGATCATTTTGTAGTTTTTCTGCGATTATTGAACATGCTTTTTCTAGCATCACATACACTTTTTCAAATCCTTGAGAGCCTCCGTAATAAGGGTCTGGAACACTTTGATTGGAGTGTGGATTGACTTCATTTAAAATCAGTTTTACTTTGGCTGTATGTGCATTAGTTTTTGCCAATTTTAAAATATCTTGATAATTACTTTCATCCATTGCATAAATAATATCAAAATTCTCAAAATCTATCACACTAAACTTTCGTGCTTTTTGATTTTTCAAGTTTATATTGTATTTAAATGCGATGTCTATCGAGCGTTTGTCGGGAGCATTTCCAACGTGATACGCAGCAGTTCCAGCAGAATCTACATAAACGAGATCTGAATTTACTTTTGATTGCAGTACTCCTTCAGCACTTCGAGAACGCCCAATGTTTCCCAAACAAACCATGAGTATTTTATGCATAAAAACAGATTTAGAAAGTCAATTTCTTCGTTAAGTCTTCAACGTATTTTTTAAATTGCTTATCCGTTTCTGTTAAGTTATCAACGGTTTTACAAGCATGCAAAACAGTTGCATGATCTCTTTGTCCAATCTGATTACCAATACTAGCCAAGGAAGTTTTTGTTAATCTTTTGGCAAAAAACATGGCCAGTTGTCTTGCCTGAACAATATGGCGTTTCCTAGTTTTAGATTGTAAGGTAGCCACATCCATATCGAAGTATTTGGAAACTTCTTTTTGTATGTAATCGATAGAAACTTCTTTTTTAGTATTTTTCACAAACTTATCGACAATTTGTTTTGCCAATTCGATAGAAAATTCGCGCCTGTTAAACGAAGCTTGAGCAATCATAGAAATAATGACTCCCTCTAATTCTCGAACATTCGATTTGATATTCTTTGCGATATACTCTACAATCTCTTCGGGCATTTCAACACCATCTCTGAAAAGTTTATTGTGAAGAATAGAAACTCTAGTTTCATAATCTGGTGCTTGTAATTCTGCTGACAATCCCCATTTAAAACGAGATAACAACCGCTGTTCTATGTCTTGCATATCTACAGGTGCTTTGTCTGAAGTTAAAATTACTTGTTTTCCATTTTGATGTAGGTGATTGAATATGTGGAAGAAAACATCCTGAGTTCCTGCCTTACCCGATAAAAACTGAACGTCATCAATCAATAAAACATCGATCATTTGATAAAAATGAATAAAATCATTTCTTGTGTTTGACTTTACAGAATCTATAAATTGTTGTGTAAATTTTTCAGACGAAATATACAAAACGGTTTTGTCTGGATACTTGTCTTTGATATCTACACCAATAGCATGTGCTAAATGTGTTTTTCCTAAACCTACTCCTCCATAGATTAACAATGGATTGAAAGAGGTTCCTCCCGGTTTGTTGGCAACCGCCATACCCGCTGATCGTGCTAATCGATTGGAGTCTCCTTCTACAAAATTATTAAAGTTATAATTTGGATTTAATTGAGATTCTATTTTTACTTTTTGTAATCCTGGGATTATAAACGGATTTCTCAATTCTCTTTTACCAGCTTCCAAGGGCATCGTTACCTTTTGTGGTTTTAGAGGATCTCTGTTAGCACTTGGAATTTTCACGATCTGGGGTCTATTGCTACTGTAGGTATTTTCCATACGAACATCATAGACCAACTTTGCATCATTCCCCAATTGACGCACTAAAGCAACTCGTAATAGTTTAATGTAATGTTCCTCTAACCATTCGTAAAAAAATTTACTTGGCACCTGAATCGTTAACGCTTCTCCGGATAATTTTACTGGTTTGATGGGCTCAAACCAAGTTTTATATGCTTGTGGCTTTATATTGTCTTTGATAAAAGACAAACATTCAGTCCAAACGGAATCGGCAGTTAATGTCATTTTAGGGTAATGTGTATTGTTAGTTAATGAGTTTTTTTACGGAATTTTAATGCTCTCCCAGAAGCCTTACAAAAGTGTGAATAAAATTCAGTATAAAAAAATGATTTTGCTATTGATTATTAATTTTTTTTTACGTACACTCCGATAGCAAATTCAAATAATATATTCTTGAAAAAAAACAGTACAAAGATAAGAGTTCGGTATGCTGAAACCGATCAAATGGGTGTAGTTTATCATGGAAACTACGCTCAATTTTTCGAAATTGGAAGAACAGAATGGCTTCGTAATCTGGGAGTTACCTACAAAAAAATGGAAGACAGTGGCATTATGCTCCCAGTTATCAACCTGCAATGCAACTTTATGAAATCTGCACTTTATGATGATCTATTAACAATTCATACCGTTATCAAAAAAAAACCAACTGTTAAAATTGAATTTGATTACGAAATAAAAAATCAAAACAACGAATTAATTTGTACTGGAAACTCAGTATTGGCATTTATAAATATGAAAACGATGAAACCAACTCGATGTCCGGCATATTTATTGGCGCTTTTAGAATTTTAAAAAACACACGAAAACTTATACCATTTCTTTAATGACAACTTTGTATAAAGTATCAAAAATTTGATAGGTATTTTTTGCATGCTTTTTTCTTACTGAAATGATGTAGGTACAATCAACCTCTAACTTCTGATAAATAATATCAATCTGTTTCTCTTTGACAATTCGCATCACGGAATTCATCAAATCATAATTAAAAGTCAATTTGAATTGAACATTTATCGTCTTTTCTAAAATTTCGGAGGCTTCTAATGCGAACTGTGCCGATTTTTTATAGGCAGCAATCAATCCGCCAACACCCAATTTTGTGCCCCCAAAATAACGCACCGAAACAACAAGAATATTAGTAACTTGAAAAGATTGAATTTGCCCATAAATGGGTAAACCTGCAGAATTATTTGGTTCTCCGTCGTCATTCGCTCTATAGGACGTCTGCGCTACTCCCAATTGGTAGGCATAACAGAAATGACGAGCAGAATGATGTTTTTTTTTCAAAACCTCTAAACAGCCTTTTACATCCTCTTCTGATGAAACTGGGAAAGCATATCCAAAGAATTTACTCCCCTTTTCTTTAAAAAGAGTTTCCTGGGAAGCGGTATCAATTGTCTTATAAGTGTCTTCTTTCATTTAAGCAATTGTGACTAGTAAGATTCCTAAAACTGCTAAAAACACACCTAATTTGTTTTTTAAACTAAATTTTTCTTTAAAAATTAGCAAGCCAACAAAAGTAGATAAAATTACGATTCCAACATTATTGACCGTAAACAATACAGAACTTTCAAAATCTTTATTCTGCAATGCTTTTATTAAAAATATGATGGAAAAATAGTTTGGAACCCCTAGCGCTATACCTGCAATGATATTTTTAAATCCAAAAGAAGTTTTTTTTCGAACCTGTTGAATGAGTATTATAGTCGCTGCAAAAACGGCTGCAATCCCAAACAAACTTCCCGAAAATAAAGACACCTCTTCTTGAGGTACAAAATTTACTTCAACGTACTTGAGTGTGGTATCGATAACTCCCGATCCAAAAAATAATAAAATAGGAAATAACATTCCACCAGATTTTGTATCCACTTCATCTTTAACAGACGCTAAATAAACAGCAAGCAATGCAATCAAAATCCCAAGTACTTTCAAGATAGTAACCGATTCTTGATACAAAAAAGTCCCAAATAGCACAGGGACCACCACCGACATTTTACCCGCTACAGAAGCAACCGAAACGCCATTCTTTTGCGCTGTAGTAGCCATGACAAAAAAGACAGAAACAAATAAAGCCCCTAAAAACAGTGCGCCAAAAAACCAAGATTGCTCAGGAATCTGTGAAAGAGAAACCGCTCCATCTGCCAGCCCAACACCCATTGTAAATGCAACAATGTAGTTTACAAAAATTGCTTTTAAAGTATCTATTTTATAGATTCCAAAATATTTAAAAATAACAAATAAGCCCGTTGAAAAAAGAATACTTAAAAAGAGGTAGATCAATATGAAAAATGTTTTTGATTGAATAAATGAATAATGTCGTCTTGCTGAGGAATCAAATTCCACACTTGAATTCCTAGACGTTTTGCAGCCGCTGTATTTTCCTTTGTATCATCTACAAAAAGTGTTTCTTGAGCTACTAATGAATGCTTCTTTAAAACATAGGCAAAGATATCTGTATTGGGTTTTCTCATTTTCATTTCATGTGATAGGTAAAAATGATCAAAGCAGTTTTTAAAAGTGTTGTATAGTGGCATTCCCCAGTTTTCCTGAATCCAAGAAATGTGTAACTCGTTGGTATTGCTCAATAAAAATAAGTTGTAGTTTGCATTTTTTGCCAATTTTTGAAGAAATAGTAATCGATGTTGTGGAAAATCTAATAAAATGGCATTCCAAGCTGCAATTAATTTTTCAGATGAAATTTGAAACTTCGCTTCAAAAAAATCAACAAAACTTTTTGTTGACAACATCCCCATTTCATAATGTTGACAAACCCTTACTGTTTCTTCAGAAATCTTCGAAACCCCTAACTGAGCTAGTGCATTTACAGTTGCTTCTTTATCTAAATTGATAAAAATATCGCCAAAATCGAAAATGATATTTTTAAGCATTTGTGTATATCTTTAGCAGGTCATTATCAAGCTGTGTTTCAGTCATTTTTCCTGAAACTAGACGAGGAGCTTTTACCCCCTCATGAAAGCAAACAGCACCAATATAAACATGCGCTTCATCCCAAATTTCAGCATCAATAAAAGTCTGTAAGGTTTGAGAACCTCCTTCAATGATGAGCGATTGAATTTTATATTTTTGCAATACTTCACAAATTTGTACTGCAATATTCTTTGAGAAATCAATCAATTCAACATGTATTTTTGGGCTGCAAATAAAAGGGTATTTTTGTTTTTCAGAAAAAACAATCGTTTGTACACTTCCATCTAAAACAGCTGCCGTTGGAGAAATTCTAGCTGTACGATCCAACACAACTCGAATTGGGTTGGTACCCGACCAACTTCGTACATTTAATTTCGGATTATCATCAACAACCGTTCGAGTGCCAACCAATACCGCATGTTCCTTACTTCGCAGTTTATGGACTTTTTGCTGTGAATACGCATTGGAAATCCAAACAGGTTTTTGAGCTGTTCTAAAGTGCGGTGCCACAAAACCATCTTTTGTTTCTGCCCATTTTAAAATGACATAAGGCCTCTTTTTATTTTGAACTGTAAAAAATCTTTTGTGATGGGTTTTACAGGCAGTTTCCAACACGCCAACAACAACATTAATGCCAGACTTTTGAAGGTGCTCGACTCCTTTTCCCGCTACAAGTGGATTTGAATCTACACAGCCGATCACGACATTTTTAAGTTGATGCTTCACAATTAAGTCGGCACAAGGCGGTGTTTTACCAAAATGCGCACAGGGCTCTAAGGTAACATAGAGTGTTGCTTGTTTTAGCAGGTCTTTGTTAGCCACAGCATTGATTGCATTCACTTCTGCATGATTGCCACCATAGGGAGCGGTAAACCCTTCTCCAATAATGTGATTATTGACGACGATCACTGCTCCTACAGATGGATTTGGTCTTGTGGTTCCAATTCCATTTTTAGCGATTTGCAGACAACGTTTTATGTAAAATTCGTGACTCACTCGTGTTTAAAGTTTAATTTCTTGCACTTTATCAATTGGATAAGTATTTGAAAACCCAAATACTTTGTACTTTAAATTTCCTTTAAACCTTACTTTAATAGATTTGTTTAAGAAAGAATTGATTAACCCCCCGAGAATTCCGTTCTTATTCTTTTGAAAAATTTTTCTGGTTGGAATTACTGCCGTTAAGGGTACTGAAAATGTAGCTTTTGCTGGCACTTTAAATTCAGCTACAAAAACCGATGCAATCGCTGCTCCATTTGCAATTATTTGAATTTCATCCGAAGAAATGGTGCCGCCAACTCCATTTGGATTCTCAAAAAATACAGCGGCTTTTAATCGAATTGTGTCCGAAGTAATCGCTACAATTTTCACATCATCTACTTTGACAAAAATCGGTTTTTTTGTGACGGAACAACTGCTAATCAACAAAAATAGCACGGAAAAATATAGTAGGTTTTTCATGAAAAAATATTTAAAAAAAATGATACCTTGCTACTGCAAAAATAGGAGAATAAATGACAACAGAAGATTTTATCATTAGAGAAATTCAATCCAAAGACAATGCACAGGTTGCAAAAGTAATCCGCAGTGTTTTGATTGAGTTGGGCGTTCCCAAGGTAGGGACTGCTTATGAAGATAAAGCAACGGATAAAATGTTTGAACACTTTCAAGAAAAAAAGTCTGCATATTATGTACTTGAATACAAAAACCAACTTGTTGGTGGTGCAGGAATTGCAAAGTTAGATAATTTTGAGGGCAATGTTTGTGAACTTCAAAAAATGTACTTTACCCCGATTGCAAGAGGAAAAGGTCTGGGATCTAAAATGATAAAAAAATGCTTAGAAAAAGCAAAATCTCTTAATTTTGAAAGTTGTTATTTAGAAACAATGCCATACATGAATGCTGCAAAAGAGCTCTATAAAAAAAACGGATTTAAAAACCTTGATAAACCCCTGGGGAATACGGGACACTATTCTTGCAATGTTTGGATGCTAAAAAAATTATGACTTTAAAAGAATACCAAAACCTCTTTTCAAAAACATTGTCGGGAAAATATCCGCAAACAGAAATTGATACGTTCTTTTTTTATTTGATGGAAGCCTACTTAGATTTCCAACGCATTGATCTTGTCTTAAGACCCAATTTTGAAATCTCAACCAAAGTAATCATAGAATTTAAAAGAGCCCTAGAAGCACTAACAAAAGAAATCCCAATACAATACATTCTGGGAGAAACTGAATTTTATGGATATCCCTTTATTGTAAACAGGCATACCTTAATACCAAGACCAGAAACAGAAGAATTAGTCGCCTGGATTTTAGACAGCGTAGCTACAAATGCCAAGATACAAATTATGGACATTGGTACGGGAACCGGTTGTATTCCCATTACTTTAGCAAAAAACCTACCCAAAGCAAACCTCTTTGCTATTGATATTTCTAGAGAGGCGCTAAAAATTGCTACTAAAAATGCACAACATCATGAGGTCAAGATCCAGTTTATTGAAAAAAACATATTGGAAATCACAAACCTTCCTCAAAAATTTGACATTATTGTTTCCAATCCACCCTACGTGAGAAAATTGGAAAAAATAGAAATTAAAAACAATGTTTTAGAACATGAACCGCATATCGCACTGTTTGTTGAAGACGACAACCCGTTGCTTTTTTATGATAAAATAGCAGACTTATCAAAAGAACACCTTACTAAAAATGGATTGCTTTTTTTTGAAATCAATCAATATTTAGGAACTGAAACCGTTGAAATGCTGCATAAAAAAGGGTTTAAAAATATTGAACTAAGGAAAGATATATTTGGGAAGAACCGAATGATACAATGTACATTTAATGAAGGAGATGGAAAAATTTAGTCTCTAGGAAACACTTCAGAAAACGTTTAAAAAGATTCAATTTTAAATCTTTTTATTTCCATACTTTTGCCAAATGATTAAAGAGATTCAACTCCGCGTAAATTTAATAGAAGAACGCAAAGAAAATATCCTCTTACACAAAGCCGCTAAGCAATTAGACGTGGCTAAAAATGATATTTCAGCTGTAAAAGTATTGCGCAAATCAATTGATGCTCGTAAAAAAGATATTATCTTTAATTACAAAGTAGCCGTATATATCTCGGAAAATATTCCTGAAAAGTCAGCGTATATTTTTGATTATAAAGATGTTTCTGATGCCAAAGAAGTACATATAGTAGGTTTTGGACCTGCGGGAATGTATGCTGCATTGCGATGTATCGAATTAGGCTTCAAGCCTATTGTACTAGAGCGCGGAAAAAACGTCCAAGATCGAAGACGTGACATCAAAGCCATTAACCAGGATCATATTGTAAATAATGACTCAAACTACTGTTATGGGGAAGGCGGTGCCGGTACCTATTCCGATGGAAAACTCTACACACGATCATTAAAACGTGGAGATGTAAGGCGTATTTTTGAAAACTTAGTTTTTCATGGGGCTACAGAACAAATTTTAATAGATGCGCATCCACATATTGGAACCAACAAGCTCCCAAAAATCATACAAAACATACGAGAAAACATTCTCAAATATGGTGGCGAGGTTCATTTTGAAACACGCGTGGAGGATTTTGTAATCAAAAACAATAAAATACAAGCGCTACATCTGCAAAACGGTCAAGAAATGCTGGTCAATTCCGTAATTTTAGCAACCGGTCATTCTGCTAGAGACATCTATGAACTGTTGCACAAAAAGAACATTGCCCTAAAAGCAAAATCTTTTGCAATGGGGGTTCGTGTAGAGCATCCACAAGAAATTATCGACCAAATCCAATATAGCTGTTCTGGTGAAAGAGATGAATTATTACCTGCAGCTGCCTACAGTTTGGTGCAACAAGTAAACAACCGCGGAGTCTATTCTTTTTGCATGTGCCCTGGTGGATTTATTGTTCCTGCTGCAACAGCATCCGGGGAAGTAGTCGTAAACGGAATGTCACCTTCTCGTAGAAACAACAAGTTTGCGAACTCAGGAATTGTTGTAGAATTAGACATTGACCGAGATTTTAAAAGGTATGAAGAATTTGGTGCTTTAAAAGGACTGGAGTTTCAAAAAGATTTAGAAAAAATTTCTTTTTTTGCTGGTGGTAGAACACAAACAGCTCCCGCACAAAGATTGGTAGATTTTGTGGAGGGTAAACTTTCTTCAAATTTAAATGAAACTTCCTATCAACCGGGGTTGAATTCAGCACCACTCCACTCCTTGTTACCTAAAATTATTGGAAGTAGATTGCGAAAAGGATTTGAAGGTTTTGGGAAAAAAATGCACGGATACTATACCAACGAAGCAAATATTGTTGGAGTAGAATCGCGCACCTCATCTCCTGTAAACATCCCAAGAAAAGAAGATTTGGAACATCCAGAAATTGAAGGATTGTTTCCTTGTGGCGAAGGTGGTGGTTATGCTGGCGGAATTGTTTCTGCTGCTATGGACGGAGAACGTTGTGCTGAAGCTGCAATTGCAAAAATGTAAACAACCTAAAAATTACACAAAAAAACCAAGGGAAAATGAAACTAACAATTGGCCGTTCAGACAAAGCTGATTTTCCAGAATTATCGCTTTTTGACATCGACTTAAAAGTAGACTCGGGAGCTTATACATCTTCTATTCATTGTACAGACATTCAAGAAATCACCTTAAACGATGCATCCCATATTCAATTCACCCTATTGGACCCTACCCATCCCTTATTCAACAACCGTATTTTTAAAACAAATAAATATACCTCGAAAGCTGTAAAAAGCTCGAATGGAATTACAGAAATACGTTTTTTAATCGCTACAGAAATCAATATTTTTGGGCAATTATTTCCTATAGAATTAACATTAACCGAAAGAAAAGAAATGAAATTCCCTATATTGCTGGGAAGGAAATTTTTAAACCAGAAGTTCATCATCGATACTACAAAAAAGAATTTATCCTACAAATTAAAAAATAAGAACGAATGCGCATTGTAATTTTATCAAGAAACCCAAAATTGTATTCTACCAGAAGACTCGTAGAAACAGCAGAGAAAAGAGGTCATGAAGTCTTAGTAGTAGATCATTTGAAATGTAATATAGAGATTGAAAAAAAGTCTCCAAAGATTCACTATAAAGGAGAATATTTAGAAAATATTGACGCAATTATCCCTAGAATTGGTGCTTCAGTTACTTTCTATGGAACAGCTGTAATCCGTCAATTTGAAATGATGAAAGTTTTCACTTCTGTATCATCGCAAGCTTTGACAAGATCTAGAGATAAATTAAGTAGTTTACAAATTTTAGCAAGAGCGGGTGTAGGTTTGCCAAAAACTGTTTTCACAAACTACACAAAAGATGTAGAACATGTTGTTAAATCAGTAGGAGGTGCACCTTTGGTTTTAAAGTTACTCGAGGGCACACAAGGATTAGGAGTTGTTTTGGCAGAAACTAAAAATGCTGCAACATCTGTTCTTGAAGCATTTAACGGCTTAGGAGCTCGAGTGATTGCCCAACAATTTATTAAAGAAGCAGGAGGAGCAGACATCAGAGTATTTGTGGTTGACGGAAAAGTAATTGGTGCAATGAAGCGTCAAGGAAAAGAAGGAGAGTTTCGCTCCAATTTACACAGAGGCGGAAATGCAACCATCATCGAATTGACAGATGAGGAAGAAAAAACCGCATTAAAAGCAACCAAAGCTTTAGGTTTGGGAGTCGCTGGTGTAGACATGCTGCAGTCCACGAAAGGACCCTTGGTATTGGAAGTAAATTCTTCACCAGGTTTGGAAGGAATAGAAACTGCTACCGGAAAAAACATTGCGAAAGAGATTATCAGATATTTAGAAATTCATGCTGAATAAACCTTTTGTTATTTTAGGTAAAGAAATTCCTAAAGGAACCCGTACCATTTTGGACCTAGAAGTGGCCAAATTGCATACTAGAACAACGGTAAAAATTCCAGTGATTATAGAACGTTCTAAAAACCCGGGACCTGTTGTTTTATTATTGGCAGGAATTCATGGTGATGAGATTAATGGCGTAGGAATTATCAGAGAAATTATTAGTCAGAAAATAAACAAGCCAATATCAGGAACGATTATCTGTATTCCTGTTTTTAATATTTTTGGCTATCTAATCCAAACAAGAGAGTTTCCTGATGGACGCGATTTAAATCGGATGTTTCCGGGTTCTTTACAGGGTTCTTTAGCAAGTCAGTTTGCCCATCAATTTACCAAAGAAATTGCGCCCCACGTAGATTATGTTATTGATTTCCATACAGGAGGAGGAGAACGAGATAATATTGCTCAAATTAGATGTAGCAAAGAGGACCAAAAAGGATTGGAGCTTGCAAAAATATTCAATCCGCCAATGATTGTATTTTCAGAGACTATTTCTAAATCTTTGAGAGATATGCTGCTAAAGATGGGAAAGACCAGCTTATTGTTTGAAGGAGGAAAATCAAAGGAATTAGATGCCGCTATTATAAGTGAAGGTGTAAATGGAACCAGAAATGTCTTAACCCATTTGGGATTGCTTGAAGGTGAAATAACTGTCAGAAAAACACCCATCTTTGTGGATAAAGCAAAATGGTTGCGGGCTTCTTATTCTGGAATGTTTAAAATTATGGTCAAAAATGGAACTTTTGTAAAGAAAAAAGAGCTTCTTGGAGTTATTCAGGACCCTTTTGGCGAATTTAAAAAGAAAATACATGCTCCTTTTGATGGTCACATCTTCTGTATTAACAAAACACCTATTGTAAACAAAGGAGATGCATTGTTCCACTTAAGCATTGATAAATAAAAAACTATAGATCGTATAGAATGCCAAAAAAAGGAAAAGGAAAAGCAAAGAACACCACCACCAAAGCAAAGTACAATCGATTGATGCTTCAGAAAGTGAATAAGGTAAAGCTTGAAAAAAAACTGCATAAAGAGCGTCTCAAAGCACTCATCAGAAAAATAAACGAAGAAAAACAGCATCCATAAAAAACCCAAGCTTTCACTTGGGTTTTTAATTTTTAGTATTGAAAAACTAATTATCTATCGCTCCTAAAACACGTTTCATAAAAGCGTTTAATGCTTCTTTTTTTGGTGTTCCTTCTTTGATCATTTTATCGACCTCAACTGCTCCGTAGAGATTGGAAATTAATTCACCAATAACATCTAATTCTTCATCTTTTAAAGACGGAACTTCTGTAAGTGCCTCCAATGTTTCAATCGTTTCTAAAACGTAATCCTGGTCGTTTTCTTCGATAAAATTGGTCAAGTGTTTTATAATAGTTAGCTTCATTTTATAAAATTTCTGATAAGAATTCTTTCAAAACATCAAACTTATTGGTTTGTGTTTGCCCCGCAAATTTACCGTCTACAAAAGTGGCAAAGGTTGGAAGATTACTGACATCTGCCAATTTTCTACTTTCTGGAAATTTCTCTGCGTCAACAATTACAAAAGTTGCTGCTTCGTTTTCTGTAGATAATTTCTTGAATTTTGGTTTCATAATCCTACAATTACCACACCATCCCGCAGAATATTGTACAATAACCGTAGGGTTATCGGCAATGATTTCTGCTAAATTGTCTTGATTTAACTCTTGTACCATAGAAATCGATATTAGTTTGCTGCCAAATAAGCGGCAGTTCCTTTTGCATTTGGGGCCATCGCTGTTTTTCCTTCTTCCCAGTTTGCTGGACATACTTCACCGTTCGTTTGAACATGTGCATAGGCATCTACCAAACGTAAAAATTCATTTACATTTCTACCAACTGGCATGTGGTTTACTCCTTCATGAAATACCGTTCCTTCTTCATCAATCAGATAAGTAGCTCTGTAAGTTACATTGTCACCTTCAACTTGAATCGTCTGTGTTGCTTCATCAAAAGTTTCATTAGTAATGTCTAAAATACCTAATACTGATGATAAGTTTCGGTTACTGTCTGCTAAAATTGGGTAGGTTACACCTTCAATTCCTCCGTTATCTTTTGCGGTACTTAACCATGCAAAATGTACTTCTGGAGTATCACAAGAGGCACCAATTACGATGGTGTTTCTTTTTTCAAATTCTCCTAAAGCAGCTTGAAACGCGTGTAATTCTGTAGGACATACAAATGTGAAATCTTTTGGATACCAAAATAACAATACTTTTTTGTTGTTTTTCTTAGCTTCTTCCAATACATTTATTTTAAATGTATCCCCCATTTCATTCATTGCATCTACGCTTAAATCTGGAAATTGCTTCCCTACTAATGTTGCCATTTTTTTTTATTTATTGTTGATTAATATTTATTTTTATGAGTACAAATATAAAGAAGATACTAGCCCAAATAGAAAAAGTTGATGGGAACTTTTTATATTCTCATCAACTTTATTGATACTAAACACTGCATTAAATAGTTTTATCCTATTTCGATGCATAAAGCACAACATCGTTCTCCGAAACTTCCTTTTCACCCAAAATGATAAGGCGCTCAACAACATTTCTAAGTTCTCGAATATTGCCAGTCCAGTCGTATGCTTGTAGTTTTTTAAGGGCCTTTTTTGAAAAAGTTTTTAGAGGTATCCCTTGTTCTTTCGCAATTTTTGAGGAAAAGAAAGCAACCAATAACGGAATGTCATCTCTTCGATCATTCAGTGCAGGGACCTTTATTAAAATAACCGCCAATCTGTGGTATAAATCCTCTCTAAAACGCCCCGCTTCAATTTCTTTCTTTAGATCTTTATTTGTAGCTGCCACCACTCGAACATTTACTTTAATATCCCTGTCCGAACCTACTCTTGAAATTTTACTTTCTTGAAGTGCACGCAATACTTTGGCTTGTGCAGACAAGCTCATATCTCCTATTTCGTCGAGAAAAATTGTCCCCCCTGAAGCGGCTTCAAACTTTCCTGCTCGATCTTTATTGGCACCCGTAAAGGACCCTTTTACATGTCCGAAAAGCTCACTTTCAATTAATTCTGATGGAATTGCTGCACAATTCACTTCAATCATGGGCGCTTTTGAGCGGTCAGATTTTTCATGCAACCAATGGGCAACTAATTCTTTTCCAGTTCCATTTGGCCCAGTTATTAAAACCCTGGCATCGGTGGTAGCCACTTTTTCGATAATCTCTTTGATGTGAGCAATTTCTGGACTCTCACCAATCATTTCATAGTTTTTACTGACTTTCTTTTTCAAGCGTTTGTTTTCAACTATCAGCTCTTTTTTATCCAAAGCATTTCGGACGGTATTTAACAAGCGGTTTAAATCTGGTGGTTTCGAAATATAGTCAAAAGCTCCCAATCGCATCGTATTCACTGCGGTGTCTAAATCACCGTGGCCCGAAATCATCACAATCGGTATTTCTGATTTTACTTTTTTTACTTTCTCTAATACCTCAACACCATCCATTTTTGGCATTTTAATATCACACAAAACCAAATCATAGTCGTTGTTTAAGATCATTTCAAGACCTCCCAATCCGTCAGAAGCTTCAGCTACTTCATACCCCTCATTTTCTTCAGAAATAATTTTTTTCAAAACTCTTCTAATTGCTGCTTCGTCTTCTATGATTAATATCTTTTTCATGTTATATATGTCTACTCTTTTTTGTGTGAAAACAAATGTACATCCCTTTGTGGAAAAGGAATTGAAATCTTATTTTCTCTAAATAATGCATCAATTTCAAAACGAATATCGCTTTGAATTATTGTGGCTTCAAAACTATTGCTTAAGGTAAAAACAACCTTAAAATCCAAGGAACTTTCACCGAAATTAGTGAAAAACACAGTAGGTTCCGGTGTCCTAAGGACCTTTGAATTGGAGTTTACTGCTTGCAACAACAACGTTTTCACCAGCTGCACATCCGTTCCGTATGCAACCCCTACGCTCACAGACTCTCTTGTTTCGCTCCCGTTTTCGGTCCAATTATACAAACTGTTGGTGAGGTACAAATGATTGGGAATGACCAAGACTTTGTTATGGATGGTTACCGCTCGTGTGGTTCTTAGTCTTATTTCTACTACCCGTCCTACTTTCCCATCCAATTCAATGATATCTCCTACATGCACCGATTGATCTACCAAGATAAAAATACCGGAGATAATGTCTTGGAAAAGTGTTTGCAATGCCAAACCAACACCAATAAGTAACGCAGCTGATGCGGCAAAAATAGCTGTAACATTTACTCCAGACGATTGCAGCGTTACCAAAAAAATGATACTGTATGTCAACCATCTTAAATACCCAAAAACAGCCACAAATTTATCTTTGTCATTTTGGGGTAATTTTCTAGTAATCAATTTCATTAAAAACCTCAGTAAATAAGAGGCTATAATTAAAGCAAGGATGACTACAATAATTGTCTGAACAGAAATATGTACCGCTTCTCCAAAACTGAAACTGTAACTTAAAAACGTTTTTATTTTATCCATTTGATGAGGTTTTATCCCTTATATTTTATCCATTTATACAAATCTTTATACGTTGGTTTTTTTCCATACATTAAGATTCCAACCCTATAAATCTTGGCCGCTAACCATACCATAAAGACAAAGGTAACAATTAATAATGCCATCGAAATACCGAGTTCGTACCAAGAGACTCCAAAAGGTACTCTCATTAGCATCACAATTGGACTGGTAAAAGGAATGATCGAACAAATGGTTGCGATGGGGCCATGTGGGTCATTCATTACGGTTGCAAAACCTACATAAAGCCATAGGATTAAGGGCGCT
>Ga0213861_10000440_pt1 | contig 36412 bp, 53 predicted proteins | sample PICome_4_FD_160110 | JGI IMG/M metagenome (GOLD analysis project Ga0213861, IMG submission 160110) | Coastal seawater microbial communities near Pivers Island, North Carolina, United States - PICO131 | ecosystem: Environmental > Aquatic > Marine > Coastal | place: USA: North Carolina... | reverse complement strand
CTCTGCTCCGCAAGTTTCCGTAGCTACTTAAACAAAAAGCTACATCGTTGGAAAAATTCACTCCACACTATAGGCTCTCTTGCACTCTACTAAAAACTAGTGTATAAAAAACTTACTGTATAATTTAATTAGTTTACATAGACGCTTACAGTCGACGGCCTAGAGACTATGTGAACGGAAACTAGGAGAACAATACTATGGCAAATACTACGTTTTCAGGACCGGTCATTTCTAAAAATGGCTTTATAGGTACTGGACCAGGTTCAACTGTTGCACTAACAGCTAATACTTCATTAACTGTAAATGCTCACGCAGGAAGAATCTTATTAACACAAGACGCAGATGGTATCTTTACTTTACCATCAATCAATGCAAGCGCTAATGGAGCAACTGCAGGATCAACTGATGTCAACAGCCCAAATAACATTGGTGCAAGTTTCTACTTTTATGTAGATACATTAGCAACTGATGTTCAAATCGTAACTGACGGAACTGACAAGTTCACAGGTGCAGCTATGATCGCAGTGGATGATGGAGCTAAAAAAGCTTTCTTCCCTGCTGCATCTAATGATGTTCTTTCTATGAATGGAACAACTACAGGTGGGATCGTTGGATCTGTAATTCAAGTTACAGCGTTAGAAACTGCTCAATACTTGGTACACAATACTTTGATCTTAGGATCAGGAACTATTGTTACACCATTTAGCGATACGTAATAAATAATTAGTGTGGGGCTTCGGCCCCACATGTAAATTTTAGGAGATAAAAATTATGTCAACATTCGGATCAGCAATTGATGGAGTTGCAACCAACGTAACTACTGAAACTAAAACTGTTCAGAGTGGAAGAACTAGAGTATATGGAGTTCATATATCTGGTCCTAACCAAGCTGGAGTTTTAGAGCTTAAAGATGGTGGATCAAGTGGAACATCAAAAGTAAAATTAAATAAGGGTGCTCATATCCATGATATGACAGTTAATTTCCCTGTACCAATTTTATTTAAAACAGATGTTTACTCTGGATTTACTACTGAACAGATTACAGCTATAACTGTTTTTCATAGCGGCGGAAGTAACTCGTAGGAGGCAACTTGGCTTTTTCAGGCACAACTACATTCGAGAAAACATTCTCGATAGACGACATTATAACTGAAGCTTTTGAAAGATTAGGTTTCTTTGATTACTCAGGTAATGACCTGCGTTCAGCTAGAAGATCATTAAACATAATGCTTCAAGAATGGGACAACAGAGGTATCCATTTTTGGCAAGTTAGAGAACATGCATTTAGTTTAGTTAATGGTCAAAACGAATATGTAATTTATAGATCACCAAGTGATGGAACATCAGATGGAATTACAACTACTTTAACATCTGCTATTATCGCAACGACTTTAACTATTCCTGTTGCTTCTGTAGCCCAGATGCCTGCTTCAGGTAAAATAAAAATTAATAATGAAATAATTCAATACAGTTCTATTTCAGGAAATAATTTAATTGTTGCATCAACAGCTGATAGAGGAATTGATGATACAACAGCTGCTTCTCATGCACAAAATGATTCTGTAAATAATTTTATAAATATGGCATCTGATCTTTTAGAATCTAGTTACAGAACTTCTGCTAATGTAGATTCACCTTTATCTAAAGTAAACAGATCACAGTATTCAGCATTTTCAAATAAAACTGCTACAGGTCAACCTTCTCAATATTGGGTACAAAGATTTATAGATAGAGTATCAGTTACTTTATATTTAACTCCAGGAACTTCTCAAGTTGGAGATTTTGTTTTCTTTTATTACTTACAAAGATTACAAGATGCAGGTAAATATACTAATGAAGCAGATGTTGTTAATAGATTTGTACCATGTATGTGTGCAGGTTTAGCTTATTATGTATCACAAAAGAAAGCTCCTCAACGAACTCAAGAAATGAAATTACTTTACGAAGATGAGTTACAAAGAGCATTAGCTGAAGATGGTTCATCTTCTAGTGTTTACATATCACCTAAAACTTATTATCCGGAGATCTAATGGCTGGGATAGAAGATTTAATTGAAATCTTTAGAGGAGAAGCTCCTTCAAGATCTGAAATGGCAAAAGGTTTTGGTGAAAGAAGTGGTAGGTATTTTACTCCAGACAAAGAGTTTGCAAAACATATAGCTAGAGGCGGTTCTTTAACAAATAATGATCTTATTAGAGATTTAAAAGGTACTGTTAAGTCTTTAAAAATACCGCTATCAAAATATAAAGAACTGGGTGGAAATAGTTTAGAAGTAATTTTAGATGATGATTCACTTGGTAAAGCAAAAAAAAATTTATTTCAAACTTTTTTAGCAAGAGCCGGAAGTTTAACTCCTTTAGCAATGAAAGGTTTAAATACACTAGCTAGTTTACCAGTCGCAACCTTAACAATGGTATTACAATCAACACCTGCAAACGCAGATGAGGTTAATATGCAACTAGAAGATTTTGCAAAATTAGCAAAAACAGAAAAAAATAACAATATAGATAAAGCATTAGATGTTAAAGTAGGAGATATATAATGGCAAAGTTTGCAAAAGGGAAACACGCTTTAGCAATCTCTGACCGAAGCGGATTAGCTTTTCCGTGGAGAGAAATGGTAACAGAATGGAATGGTGCGTTTGTACATTACTCAGAGTTCGAACGTAAACAACCACAATTAGAACCAAGACCATTTGTTGCTGATCCACAAGGTTTAGAAAAAGCAAGACCACAAGTTGCACCTTTACCTACTCCAGATTTATTAGAAGAAAATCCTATTACTACAAACAATATTAGTATTGGTTCTGTTTATGTTATAACTCAACCTAACAGTAGAATATTAGTAAATGATGTAGTGAGGTTAATGAGTATAAAATCTAATTTAGTATCAAGCACAACTGCTCTTCAAAAAAGTATTCAAGAATTAGAATTATCAACTACCTTAGCTTCTAACATAACTTCTACAGATACTTCTATGACTGTAGTTGATGATCTTGGTTTTTATACAAATGGTGGTTATGTAGTTATTGAAAAAATAAATTCTACAACAGGATTTTTTGAAAATGAAGTAATGGAATACACTGCTTATAATTCTGGAACAAAAGTATTATCAGGTTTAGTTAGAGGAACTAACGCTCCATTTAGAGGAGTTAGTCCTAAAAATACTACAGCTAGTTCTCATGATGCCGGAGCCAAGATATTTGGAGCAAGATTAGTTGATTCTTTAAATGAAACAACTCAAAGTCAAGCAGGACAACCTTCAACAATAACTATTGCTAATAGTTATAATTTAAAAGAGAATGATGAAGGCACTTTGTTTTTAGATGTATATGGACCAGGAGGAGGCTTGAATTGTCTTGCAGGTCCTGTTAATAATAACTTCACAAGTACAAATTTATAATTATGACATACGACGAATTAAAAACAAAAATCATAGATTACACAGAAGTTGGATCAACTGTATTTACCGATACTATTTTAAATGGTATTATACTAGATGCTGAATTTAGAATATTTAGAGATGTAGATTCTGATAATAATAGAAGATATGCAACGGCAAATTTAATAGCTTCTACAAGATTTATTGACACTCCTACAGATGCTCTAATTATTAGATCTGCTCAGATTGTAGATTCTGAGTTAGCTGATGGAAATACTAATCAAGAAAGAGATTTTTTACAATGGAGAGACACAAGTTTTATGTCTGAATTTAACCCAACTGCTGTGACTGGAGTGCCAAAATATTATAGTTGGTGGGACAAAAACAAAATTATTGTAGCTCCTACTCCTGATCAAACTTATATAATTCAGTTAAATTATATCTTGAAAGATCCCGGATTATCGAGTACAAATACAACAACATATATAAGTACAAACTTTCCCAATGGACTTCTGTATGCATGCCTTGTCGAGGCTTATGGTTTTCTAAAAGGGCCACAAGACCTCTTGCAATTATACGAACAAAAGTATAAACAAGTGGTAGAAGGCTTCTCAATTGAACAAATGGGAAGAAGAAGACGAGATGAATATCAAAGTGGTGTTCCTCGTATAGGTAAATAGGAGAATAAATTATGGCTATAACACAAGCAATTGCAAACAACTTTAAAAAGTTACTACTAGAAGGTGATTCAAACTTTAAACAAACTGGTGGTGATAAATATAAGTTAGCTCTTTATACTTCTTCAGCTACTCTAAACTCAGCAACAACTTCTCTATTAACTAGTGCACCAACTAACGAAGTTACATCAGCAAACTATTCAGCTGGTGGCGGCGCACTTGTTAACAACCCAACTTCTTTAACAGCTGGTGTTGCAAGGGCAGATTTTGCTGACCTGTCATTTCAAAACGTTACTCTGACAGCAAGAGGAGCTTTAATTTACAACACATCATCTGCTACTACTAACTCTGCAGTTTGTGTTTTAGATTTTGGAGGAGATAAAACAGCTACTTCAGGTACGTTTACAGTTCAGTTTCCAGCACCAACATCAACAGCAGCGATTTTAAGAATCTCTGGTTAATTAGGAGGTAAACTCCTATGGCATCAGGAACTTGGAATACCGGCTCTTGGAGTCAAAACCAATGGGGGGATAATGCTAATGCAACAGTTGTCCCTACAGGGTTTGGTATGTCTGCAGCACTCGGAGACGAGTCAAGTTCAACAGAAATTAATACAGGTTGGGGTAGACAAGAATGGGGTCTTCAAGGTTGGGGCATAGCCGGTACAACTATCCCTACAGGTGTTTCAGGAACATTTGCTTTAGGTAGTGTTACTGTAACAGCTAATGCAAACACTGGCGAATTATCAAATACAAATTTACTTTTATCCGCAGGTTTAGGAACTATAACTGCAACAGGTCGTGCAGAAGTTAGTCCAACAGGTTTTGCACTTACAAATAATTTAGGAACAGTTGATGCAGGTCCAGATGCAATGGCCGTTGGTATCGGAGCCACTATGGGTCTTGGTACTGTTGAAGCATTTAATAATGAAGGTTGGGGTAGACTTGGATGGGGAGAATTTGATTGGGGTGATGCTGGTGATTCTATACAAGCAAGTGTAACAGGTTTTGGATTAACTGCAGCTTTAGGATCTCCAACAGAAGTTACTGGTGATGCAACTATTATTGCAAATACTTTAAATGTAGCACAATTAACTTTAGGTCAAGTTGATCCTGCACCTGACGCAGCAGTAGCCGGAAACTTTATGATAGGTGCTTTAGGTACCATTGGAATGCAAGGAGACGTTTCTTCTAGTGTAACAGGTTTTGGATTAAGTGCTAATTTAGGTAATGAAACAATAGATTTAAATACACCAGTTAATGTTACTGGAAATGCTCTGTTAGCAAGACTTGCTTCTGTATCTGCATTTACAGATATTACAGTAACTTTTAATGGTTTTGGGTTGACTACAACAGTAGGAAGTGGTAATGCTCTTATTTGGAACGAAATAAATACAGGTTCTGCCCCAATAGATCCTCCTGGATGGAGGGAAGTCGTTGCATAAAGAGTTGACACTTTCTCTTTATTTTTATAAAATAAACGATATAAGGAATTTAATATGGCGAATTCAACATCAGCAAATTTAAAACTTACAGTACAAGCAACTGGAGAAAATTCAGGAACTTGGGGACAAATTACAAATACTAACCTTTTAATTTTAGAACAAGCAATTGGTGGTTTTACTACTTTTAATATTACCAATGCTGCTAGATCTTTAACTTTTACTAATGGTGCAGTATCCAATGGTAAAAATGATGTTATTAAATTAACAGGAACTTTAGCTTCTAACCTTACTGTTAGTATTCCAAATTCAATTGAAAAAACTTACCAAGTACAAGATGCATGTGATCATGCGGGAAATACTTTAACTTTTAAAACTGCATCCGGCACAGGTGTATTATTATGTGAAGGAAATAATTACACATTATATTCTGATGGAACAAATGTTGTAAAATTATCTGAACAAAGAAACTGGAGAGCAGTTTCAGCAGCAGAAACAGTTCAAGCTGGCGCTAAACTTTTAGTAAATACAAATGGTGGAGCAGTAACAGTAACACTCCCTGCGTCCCCTGCTACAGGAGATGAAGTACATTTTGTAGATCAAGGTTACGATTTCAATACTAACGCATTGACTGTTGGTAGAAACTCTTCTAATATAGCTAATGCAGCATCTGATCTTGTTGTTAATACTCAAGGTGCAGCTTTTGGATTAGTATATTCGGGAGATGCTACAACAGGATGGACTTACACGGAGAAATAATATGTCAAATTACGAAGCAACTAAATACGATTTTGATGGAGCAAACCTTACAGGTATCGAAGGAATTCCTACGGCTACTATTGTGCCATGGTCTTCTGCATCAATACCAACAGGTTTTTTAGAATGTAATGGTCAAGCAGTTTCAAGATCAACTTACTCAGCTTTATTTGCTATTGTAGGTACAACTTATGGAGTTGGAGACGGTGCATCAACTTTCAATTTACCTGATTTACAAGATAACGTAGCTGTTGGAAAATCTAACAACAAAGCTTTAGCATCTACTGGTGGAGCAAACACAGTAACATCCACTGGAAACGTTGCGGGTTCTACAGCAAATGCAACTTTAACAACTGCACAACTTGCATCACACAGTCACTCTGATGTTAGAGCAGGACCTTTTGGTGGCGGACCTTCTGGTGCTGGAGATTTTAACCCGTCTAGATCACCTACAGGTACAGGAAGTACTGGATCTGGCGATGGTCACTCTCACAACATGAGTGCAAACTTTGCTGGAGATGCAACATCGGTTTTACAACCCTATATAGCAGTAATATATATAATTAAGACTTAGGAGAAAAATTATGGCAAATAACGCAAATTGGACAATAGTAATGGACGACAAAGTAATCATTAAAAAATCTGGTGATGGTGCAGGAAATGCATATACAATCAATGATGATGCTTTCTGGTCAGATTCTAAATGGTCAAACATTTGGGCTATTCAACATGGTTCTACTGTCTCTACTGATGAAGTAGAATATAGAGATGAAACTCCACATTCAGCTTATGATGCTTCTGTATTAGGAGACATAAGTCAATTTACTACAAAATGGGACGCAGCTCACTTAGCTAAATTACAAGCTGATTGGGATGCAGACGATAGAGATGAGTCAGAAAAAGGTTCAAGACCTACTTCTTATTCTTCATAATTTTATATTACCTTAAATTCATCCAAGAAGTTAAAATATATTTTTCACCTGATAAAGGCGGATTCCCTCTGTGAACATACGGAAAAGCAGCTGGCCAAATAACTATTCTACCTTTTTTAGGTTTTATTCTTTTTGAAAAATGTAAAAATTCAGTTTCACCACCTTCTTCTACATCATTTAAATAAATACTATATACAAAAGCCCTTGCTTCATTTTCATAACCTAATCCATGTTCAATATGCCAAACATGATAACCTTCAGTCGGTAGTGTTTTTTGAATCTTTACATTAGTAAAGTGAAATGAATTATTGTCGTAAGCTGTTTGAGCACCAGTATTCGAAACATAATGTCTAAAAGCTATTTCATAATTAACCATCATTGACTTAAGTTCTTGCCACCAAACATTTATGTTTTCTTGATTAGCAAAAAATTGTTGATCTTGTTTATTTAATATATTTGTTTTTTCTGACGAAAGACGATTGAATGTTTTGTTAAATTTATTTTGATCTTCAAAAAGTTTTATTGCTTTATCACATTCCTCAGGAGTTATATAATTGTCATATACTCCAATAAAGTTATTTATGTTAACTGTTTTTTCCATTATTTTAAATTTTTTTTATCTTCAGTAGTAAATTCAATGCCACTTTCTTTTCTCATTTTATCATAAGCATGGTGTTTAAATAAACCATTTTTATCTACATAATGAAAAAAAACTTGTGCCATTCCTTCTCCTTTATATATACCAGGTCTTCCGTGTTTTTCAAATAAACCATTATACAAAACAGCATCTCCTTCTTCTAATTCAAATTTTTTACCATCAATTATAATAGGCCAATTATCATATTTTTTTATACAAGAAGTCACAGATATTTCACAAGAGGGTCTATCAACATGATTAGATAAAGTAGCACCAAATACATAATACCTCCAGTAGGTATAGGTTGGAAAAAGTTTCAATTTACTTTTTTGAGATACTAAAGGTAATTTTATATCTAACAAGGCAGTCATTAAGGAATCATAATACCATGCAGGAGAAAATGAGGTACGATCTAAAACCCAATCTTGAGATGCATCTAATTTATTGTAACAATACTTTTGAAGTATTTGTAATTCATCTTTAGAAAAAAAATTTTTAATTAACGAAGCCATGCGACTATACTATACCTTTTACCTTTTGTGATTGGTTTAATTGCGTGTGGATACATAAAATTACTAGGAAAAAATACAATAGAACCTTTTGTTAATTTAACTGTTTTTATCTCATTATGTTTTTGATCAGTGAAAACTAAATCTCCTCCATCATAATCATCATTAATATTTAAAATAATACTTAACGCTCTTGGTGAAGACGTATCATCGTCTGTATGTATTTCGTATTTTCCATTTGGTTCATATTTTAATAAATCTACTTGATCTAATTTTTTACTTTTTAGTAAAGGAAACTTACTAGTATACAAAGGAAACAATCGTTCAATTTCATTCTTTATAAAATTCCAATAAAATAAATTTGTTGGAGTATTTGTATTTAAATAATAACCTTTTACATTTCTTATATTTATATTTGTTTTTGTGTTGAAACCTATTGTTAATTTATTTTTTGCTTTTTTATCAATAAAAATTTTTAATCTTTTTAAAAATTCTGGATTTACAATATTTTGTAAGTGAACAACAGCTTCTAAATGATCATTCATTCTTGTTCTTTCGTATTAAAAGATATTATTAATCTTTGTTCATCTTTTATTAAACTATCTACTTCATGTGGTATTGAAGAAGGAAACAATAATAAAGTATTTTTTTTACCTTGATATTTAAAGTTATTAAATTTTTTATCATAAAATATTGTAGGAGATTCAGAATTACTTAAATAAATAATTCCTGATAGATAAGAATATTCGTGGATGTGAACTGTGTGTTTATCCTCTTTATTATATAATTGTGCCCAATTATTCTCTAAATAAAGTTTATGTTTATTTAAAATATCTATAACTTGTTTTCTTAAATTTTTTAAAATAGGAAAATTTAATACATTTAAAGTTTTGTAGGTTGTAGATTGATTATTATTTTTAAATTTTTTATTTTTAACTAAAATTAATATTTGATCAATTTCTTCTTGTGAAACATTTAATGTGTATGTGTAAAACAAATTTTGTTTACTAAAAGGATCAAAACTATTTTTCATTTGTCTATAAATACCTGCACACTTATTCTAGGCATTGTTGATGTTAATACTGGATTAACTTTATGTATTAATGGTGATTTAATTATTACTAAAGAATTACCCACAACAGGTATATAACCATGACCATTTTCATTGGTAAACATAAATTCTCCACCCCATTGTCTATCCCATCTATTATTAAGATAATATGTAGCTCCATATTTCCATGTTTCATCACTATGCCAATTTATTCCAGAACTTTTTTGCATAAAATGAATAGTGGTAGACATGAAATTTAAATCAGGAACTTTAAAAAAAGGATTATGTCTTATTAAAGTTTTTAATTTTTCAAAAGGAGGGTAGTTCTTTACACCAACTCTTTTTGGAGTTACAAGATTTTTAACTAAATTTTTATTCCACACTTCATCTGCATCATGTAAATTTATTTTTTTTCTTTCTTTTATAACTGCATTGTGTATTCCTTTATACGTATCATTATCTAAAAAATTTTGTATCCACCAAATTTTTCCAGGTATGCTATATATTAGTTTCATATTCTTCAATAAATAAAGTTGCTGTATATCTTCTAATACCTGGTTGTGTACTTGCATGTGGACTATGTGTTTTATTTGATGGAAACATCAAAGCCCTATTTTCTTTAAAACCTATGTGCATATCTAGATTATTATTTGTATAAAATACTGTTCCATTAGTAACTGCTGTAGATCCTTTGAGCATAATTAATATATTCATTTTAGATATTTTATCATCAGTGTGTGGTTTTAATATATCTAGGTTTCTTAAATCAATTCCTGAAGTTGAATGTATTTTTTTAATTTTAATATTAAAATTTTCTTCTGAATTTTTTACAAATAAATCCTGAAGAGTTTTATCTTGAATTAAATCATATCTATCCCCATAATAATTCTCTTTAGTTTTTTCTGTAGTGCCTTCAAAATATCTAGGTGTAAATTGTAATCTATTAGTTACGTGGTTTTGCACTTTCTTTAATAGATCCTCTTCAAAAAAATTATCTATGATGCTAATCATTGGTTATTTTCACTCTTTCATTCTCTATAAATCTGTTATATAAGCTACTATATGCTACAAAAATTAAAATTCAAGCCTGGCTTTAACAAACAAGACACAGAATCTGGCGCTGAAGGGCAATGGACAGATGGTGATTTTGTAAGATTTAGATACGGATTACCGGAAAAAATAGGTGGATGGTCTCAACTTACAGCTGCATCTTTAACTCTACCTGGAGTAGCTAGAAGACAACATGCTTTTACTTCTTTTGCTGGAGAAAAATATACAGCTATTGGAACGTCACAAGGTTTATTTTTATATTACGGAAATGATTTTTTTGACATTACTCCTTTAGATACCGCAATTACAGGATGCACTATAACAACTGTTAATGGTTCAAATACTATAACTATAAATAAAGGATCTCATGGTTTAGCCAAAGGAAGGTACGTGACTTTATCCTCAGTGACAGTGACAGGTGCTTCTGATTATACGGCAGCAGAATTAGAAAAAGTTTATGAAATACAAACAACTCCAGATATAGACAAGTTTACTATACTAGCTTCTAGAAATGAAGGAGGCTCAGGTATGACTGCAGCGGGCGCCGCAACTGTTAATCCTTATATTAATGTTGGTCCTACTTTTCAAACTGCAGGTTATGGATGGGGAACATCTACTTGGGGTGATTCTACATGGGGAACTGAAAGTGCAACTAGTGATGTGATTCTGGATCCAGGCAACTGGAGCCTAGATAACTTTGGTGAAGTATTAGTTGCAACTATATTTAATGGTAAAACTTTTACTTGGAATGCAGGTGCATCAGGACCTAGAAGTCTTAGAGCCTCTCAAACAACAAGTAATTTTCAGACAACAAACAATCCAACAGCCACAAGAATTTCAATTGTATCAGATAGAGATAGACATGTATTTCATTTAGGTACAGAAACAACTATAGGTGATCCTACTACACAAGACCCTATGTTTGTAAGATTTTCTAATCAAGAAGATTTAAATACATATGCACCAACAGCTACTAACACTGCAGGTACATTTAGATTAGATACTGGTAATGAAATTAGAGCGGCCATACAAGGTAAAGATTATATTTTTGTATCAACTGATTTAGCTGCATACGTAATTCAATTTGTTGGTCCACCTTTTACATTTAGTGTTAGACAAGTTGGTACTAACTGTGGATGTATTGGTCAACATGCTATGTCTTATGCAAATGGTGCAGTATGGTGGATGTCAGCAGAGGGTGGTTTTTTTGTTTATGATGGTACTGTTAAAGCTTTGCCATCACTAGTAGAAGATTTTGTATTTAGCACGGATGGAAATAATCTAGGCATTAATTTAGATTCAAGAGATGTAATTTATTCATCTCCTAATACTTTGTACACAGAAATAAATTGGTTTTATCCAAAAGACGGATCTAGTCAAGTTGATAGATGTGTAACATATAATTATTCAGAAAATGTTTGGACAACTTCATCATTAGCTAGAACTACATATCAAGACCAAGGGGTATTTAATGCTCCTTATGCAACAGAATATACTTCAACATTAACACCTGTATTTCCTGATATATTAGGTATTACCAATTTATATGGGGCTAGTGTTTACTATGCTCATGAAGTAGGAACTGATCAAGTTAACAGTTCAGGTTCAACTTCTATTAATGCATTTATTAGATCTGGAGATTGGGATATTACATCAAGAACAAGTGGATTAGGTGTTCAAACAGGAGTTGCTGATTATAGAGGTGATGGCGAGTTTTTTATGTCTGTAAAACGATTTATACCTGATTTTAAATATCAAACAGGTAATGCTCAGGTAACTTTATTTGTAAGCAGCTATCCCGATGATGTAGCGGTTAGCTCACCACTTGGACCCTTTACAATAACATCTTCTACTGATAAAGTAGATACAAGAGCTAGAGGCAGATTAGTCTCTGTACAAATTGAAAATACTGCAGTAGGTGAATCATGGAGATATGGTACACTTAGATTAGATGCACAACCGGATGGAAGAAGATAATGGCATATTTAGGTAATGGTATATATGATTTACTAGATGTAGTAAGAGCTTCTGCTAATCCTCAGATTACTTATGAGGGGCTTTATCAAGATCCACCTAGAGATGATACTACTTATTACGATGGAGATTTAAAAAAATATCCTTATGGTTTAACTAATGAATATGGGACTCAAGCATTTACGTCATCTGCTTTTCCACAAAGAAGACTCGGTGAATATTTTACTCCAAGGGTAGGAATTTCTCCTACATCAGGAATCATGAGTGTAGATAATATACCTACAAATTTAAATAGCTTACCTACAAACATGGGTGTTGCTAATGAAGCTGATGTTGATGAAGAAATTATTGAAGAAAATAAAACTAAAAAAAGTGGAATAGAAAGATTATTTGAAACAATAATGGGTATTAAAAATAATATTCCTTTAACAAGTTTTCTCCCTCAATTAAATTTTTCAGGTAATCCAACTCAAAGATTTACTCCAGGTTTTAATTACAGAGGATTAAATGAATCTATGATTAATGATGCTTTTGATCCTGTTACCGGCACTACAAGATTTGATAGAGCTGTACCTGGTTCATTTAGATCTTTTAGAACTTTAAAAGATTATTTTGATTCTAAAAAAAATAAAGCACCTACATTTACACCTACACCTACACCTACACCTGGTGATGGTGATGGAGGAGGATTTACTTCTCAAGATGCAGCAAGAGAAGAATATGGAGCAGCGGGTCAATACAGATAATGGCTAAAATAACTAATTATATACCTGAACCAAAAGAGGATTATGATGTAGATAATCAAAGACAGATTATGGAATCTTTAAATACAATGAAACAACAACTTAATTTTTCTTTTCAACAAGATTTAAAAAACGAACAAGATACGTTTAATTACTTTTTATCATGACAATACAATATAAGAGTGAATCATTTGATTTAACTACTACCAATTTAACTACAGTATTAACTATATCTACCTCAGCTGTAGCGATTGTAAAAACTGTACAAGCTAGCCACATGGATGCATCAAATGTAGATGCTGATTTATATTTAAAAAAATCTGGAGGCAGTAATGTAGAAGTAGGTCATGCGCAGCTTAATAAAAGTATGACAAATATGCTTGTAAATACCTTGAATTTAGAAGCAGGGGATGTTATAAAGATGCAAGCGGATACAGCAAATGAGATAACTGGTTTTGTTAGTTATGCGCTTATAAACAGAGAGAATGAAAACGGATAATATACATAAGATCGATTGTACAACTATAACAATTTATAGAAATACAAAGACAGGTGAGACTTCTAAAGAAAAAATAGAAGGTCCTGATATTGTAACAGATGTTACAGTGCAGGTATCACCGAAAGGTTTAGATGTATTCCAGAAAGTAATGAACAATGATAATAAGAAACCAAAGTCCTAAAGGCGGAACAGAATTACAATTCAACTATTTAGAAAAATATGTTGATAAAAAATTACTAGATCAAGTACAGATTACAACATCTGTGCCGGAAAAAATTCCATTACATCCAACAAAGATAAATATACTTTGGCAAAAAAATTCATACGATCAACCTAACTTAGCTCCTTGGTTTCAAGATAAAAATAATCATCACAAATACGATTGGTATGTATTTAATTCACATTGGACATTTGAAAAATTTAGAGTGTTATTTGATTTACCATTAGAAAAATGTTTAGTAATTAAAAATGGTGTAGAAAAAATACAAAAAGCAAAACCTTATGAACCAGATAAACCTATTAAAATAATTCATCAAAATACACCTTGGAGAGGATTATCTGTCTTACTTGGTGCAATGCAATTGGTTAAGAATCCATTAATTACTTTAGATGTTTATTCATCAACCGAAGTATATGGTAAAAGATTTTTTGATCAAAATGATCATGAGTTTAAAGAGCTATACGAACAAGCAGAAAAATTACCTAATGTAAATTATATTGGTTACAAGCCTAATAGTTATATTAAAGATAATATGCATAAATATAATATGTATGTATATCCAAGTATTTTTGAAGAAACATCTTGTATATCTTTGTTAGAATGTATGGCAGGTGGCCTGTATTGTATTACAACAAATCTTGGTGCATTGTTTGAAACAGGTGCAGAGTTCCCAATGTATATTCCGTATGATAATAATCATAGAAGACTTGCAATGAAATTTGCTTCTGCAATAGAGGCTTCAGTAAATATATTACATGAACCAATGATACATAAACATTTAGAAACTCAATCTGATTATGTCAATGCTTATTATAATTGGAATAAAATAGGTACGTCTTGGACAAGATTTTTAACAGGAGCAATTAATGTCAAATCCAAATAAACCTATTTGGTTTACAGAAGATAAAAAAACAGAAGCTAATAATGATACCTATCAGGCTGTTAAAACTAATAAAGTTGAAGGTGATACAAATGTTGTAGAAATAAATGTAGGGGGTGCAAATGGTAGATCACCATATAAAATTATGGTATGTACACCTTGTCATAGTGATGTAACTATGCATTATTGTCAAGCTGTTTTAAAGTTTCAAATGGAATGTTTGCAAAGAAACATACTAGTAAGTTTTACTTTATTAAAATCTTCTTTAGTTACACAAGGTAGAAATTTAAGCGTAGCAGAATTTTTAAATCATAAAGATAAGTATACGCATTTATTATTTATAGATTCAGATATTGATTTTGATTTTTCTACTATTGAAAAAATGTTAAAAGCTGACAAAGATGTTATTGCATGTCCTTATCCAATGAAAATGATGGATTGGAATAAAATATGGAGAAGAGTTAACAACAAAGAAGACGCTATTACCTCTGCAGAAGACATGGCAAGAGCCGGTTTTACTTACCCAATTAAGGTAGAGGACCAATACAATATTGTATCTGAAAAAGGTATTATAGAAGTAACTCATGCTCCTACTGGATGTATGTTAATTAAAAGACATGTTATTGAAGATATGATTAAGAATTACCCTGAGTTAGAGATATATCAACCTACCTATATTAATGGAGAAGAAGAAAGAAAAGAAAACTTTTATAACTTTTTTGATACTTGGCATGATCTTAAAACTAAAAGATACTTTGGTGAAGACTTTGGTTTTTGTCAAAAATGGCGAGATATGGGAGGTAAAGTTCATATATATGTAATGGACACTATTACTCACGTTGGAGAGTTCTTATATCGTGGTCGTTTCTTTGATGATTTATATCAAGGTACACGTCCTGCTAAGCTTGCCAAACCCCTTGACGAAGATAAAAAAATCAAATAAACTATTATATTACAGGATTTCTACGCCTGCTCAACAGTATAAAAATATTTAAATTATGGCAATATCAAGAATGCAACAACCCAGACAACAATACGGATTAGGAAGTATAGTTAAATCAGCTAAAAAAGCTGTTAAAGGTGTAACTAAAGGAGTTTCAAATGTACTTAAATCTGACGCTGGTAAATTAGGTTTACTTGCTTTAGGTGGTTTTGGATTAGCTGACAAAGGACCATTAAGTTTTTTAAGTGGTTTTAATCCAATATCTTCATTTAGCGATATGGGTCCAGTAGGTAAGTTTGGAACTGTTGCAGCAGCAGGAGTAGGATTAACAGCTCTATTAGGTGCAGCCGAAGAAGGTGATGCAGAAGCAGTTGCAGCTACACAAGATGTGGGATCATTAAGAAAATACTTAGCATCTTATTATTCTAATTTAGGATACACAGCAGATCAGATAGCAGAAAATGTAGAGAGAGATACTTCTGAATATACACAAGATATGGCTAGAGGAATGGCTAGTGGTGGTCGTATTGGTTATGCTATGGGTACAGAAGACAAAGTAGAAATGGCTGCAGGTATAGAAGGACTTCCAATTAATGTTAATCCTAAAGGTATTAAAGAATTAGATCTTAGAGAAACAGGTGGATTTATTGCACCAGTTGGTGTAAAAGAAAAAGCAGATGACATCCCTGCAATGTTATCAAACAATGAATTTGTATTTACTGCCGATGCTGTAAGAGCAGCAGGTGGTGGTAGTGTAAACAAAGGTGCTCAAATTATGTATGACACCATGAAAAAATTAGAATCGAAGGTAGTATAATGGCTGAAGTAGTACAACAACAAATTTTACCAGCTCCGTTTATTGAAGCGGCGGCTAAACCTTATTTACAAGAATTAACCTCAGCAGTTGGTGGTTTTAAAGCAGCTGATCTTTCAAAAACTTTAGGCTCACAATTTATAGCTGGACAAGATCCATTACAAGCACAAGCTCAACAAATTGCAACACAAGGTATTGGTGCTTACCAACCTTTCTTAACTTCTGCTCAAGCTTCTGCCGGACCAACAGCTTACCAACAATTTATGTCTCCATATCAACAAGACATAATTGATACAACACTAGCTGAATTTGATGTACAAGCACAAAAAGGAATTCCTGGTATTGCAGCTCAAGCTGTAGGTAGAGGTGTTCTTGGTGGTGGTAGAGAAGGTGTTATGAGATCAGAGTATCAAACAACAAGCGACAGGAACCGGGCAGCATTACAAGCACAATTATTAGGCCAAGGATTTAATCAAGCACAACAACAAGCACAACAAAATTTACTTAACCAAATACAATTAGGTGGTGCTCAACAAGGATTCTTAGGTCAAGATGTTGGAGCTTTATCTACTTTAGGTGCACAGAACCAAGCTTTGGCTCAACAACAATTATCTGCTAATCAACAATTAGCACAAGCACAATTAAATCAACCTTTACAGGCAGCACAAACTTTAGGTGCAGGTATTACTGGTTTGATAGCTGGATACCCAGGTCAAACTCAAACTCAAGTTTCGCCATCACCTAGTCTAGCTCAAACAGCATTAGGAACTGGAGCAACGCTTGCAGGTATTTACAGAGCATTTAGTTAATGAAAACTTTAAGAAGACCTATGTTTAGAAAAGGTGGTAACGTTGGTACAGGCGTTATGACTGGTATTGTAGACAGAAGTAATTATGCTTTTGGTACACCAAGAGTTCAAGAACAAGATATTACAGATTACATTTCTTTAGTTAAAGGTGGAGATCAAGCTCAAAGTTCTGATCCTTTAACAGATTTTTTATTACAGTTTGGACCTAACTTATTATCTCAAACGCCTACAGGTGGTGGAGGATTAAAAGGTTTATTATCTACAGCAGGTGGTGCAGCAAAAGAACCATTACAAGATTTAATTAAAAACAAACGAACACAAAGAAGTGAAAATCTTGCACTAAGAGCTAAAGCTATTGACACATTAGGTGTTGATGATCTTAAAAAAGTAAGAGCACAAGCTAGAATGTCTGTAGGTCCACAATTAGAAAATGAAACTTCAGAGGAATATGCAGCTAGAGTAGAAACTAAAATGGGTGAGTTTATTGATTCTACTTACGCTAAGACACCATTTTTAAAAACAGATTCACCAGAAGAAAAAATATTTAGTTATGCAGAAAGTATGGTTAAGTCAGGGGATTTACCAGACATGCCTACTGCTAAAAATAGATCAAACTTTGAACTAAATAATTATGATAAATTAAAAGCTGCAAATGTAAATATACAATTACCAAGAGCTAAAAAATTATATCGAAAAGGTAATCTTAAAAAGAATGCTAACCCTGGTTATTATTATGATGATGTAACTGATACTTACACTAAGGTTGGTGTTAATGAAAATGGTACTCCATTTATAGAACAATCTAATATCACATTTGAAGAATTAATACAAAACTAGGAGGCTAAATGGCATACGATACAGATTTCGATCCAGAAGGCTTCATGGGTTTAGGTGATGAAGAATTAGGTAATGAAAGAAATGCTTTTAGTGCAGCCGCAGCAGGTTTAGTATCCGGTATAATAAAAGTACCTGAAGGTGTAGTTTCATTAGGAGCAGAGTTAATTGACTTAGGTGCAGGTACAGATCTTGCAGCTGATGTAGAAATATTTTTTGATAAAATAAATCCATTTGAAGAAATAGCACAAGAAAAAGCAGCGGGTAGATTAGTTGAAGCGTTAGTACAGATTGGTGTACCAGGAGCTATTGGTTTTAATGTTGCACGTAAGATGGCAACTAAAGCTTTGCAAGCTAAAAAAGCTAATAAATATTTAGATCTTAAGAGACCAGATTTAATTAAAGGTGCAACTAAAGCAGATGAATTAAATAAATCAGCTAAGAGATTAAGATTTGCAGCTGCAGTTAGCGGCGGTGCAGCGGGGGAAACGCTAGTAGCAAACGTTGAAGATATAGGAAGTATTGGAGATGTATTAGGAGGACCAACAGATTTAGATGATGAAGCTTTAGCAGACCCATCAAAAGATGCTGGTAGAAAGTTATTAAACAGAGTTAAGTTTGGTGGTGAGTCTATGTTTATTACACCTATTGTTTATGGTGTAGGTAGAGGAATTAAAGAAGCTGCCACTATGGGTAAGAATATTGAATTTAGTAATTCAAAGTTAAGTAGATTTTTTAATAGTATATTTGGTGCAGTAAGATCTAGAGGTGCTAAGCCACAAAAAATATTTGAAGAAAAGATGGCTGAAAAAGGAGCTACTATGGCTGATACAAATGAAGCTATGCGGTTAGTTAAAGAAATAGATAAACCATTAAATAAAATGTTTCCAACTGTAAAAACTATTTTTAATCAGTCTACAGGTAAAGAAAAATCAGAAGTGCTTGAGACTATTAATGATGCTATGTTTTCTGGTGATTTAACTAAAGGTATTAAGGACGATATAGTAGTTGATCTTACAAAAAAATTAAAAGTAAAAGGATTAAAACAACCAGAGATTAATCAATTATTTGGTACATTAGGTAAAGCAAGAAATGCTTTTACTACTCTTATTTCAACAGCTACTAAACTAGGTGGTGATATGACAAATGTTACACCATTAAAACAAATAATGGGTCAAAGAGTAAAAGATTATTTAGGTGGCACGTATAGAGTCTTTGAAGACAAACCTATACTACCATTTGTTAGATACACACCTACTAATGAAGCTTATAAAAATGCTAGAGATTTATTTGTAAGATATGCAGCTAAAGCTGGTAAACCTTTTGAAAGTGTTAACCAAGTAGATGAACAATTAAATAGATTAGTAGACACTGCATTAGCAGCTAAGAAACCAAACGAATTACCTTTCTTTAAATACACATCTAAGACTGCAGAAAATGATGATGGCTTAACTAAAAAATTTTTTAAACAAGTATTAGTAAAAGATGCTGAAGGTAAAATACTAACCGGTAAAAGAAGAGCTTCTGCATTAAGAGGTGCAGGTAAAAAAGGAGACATTATAGAACCTATTGGTAAGGGTAGTAAAATATTTAGAGAATTTTTTGGCGAAATGTCTGATCCTAGATTTTCATTATATAATGGTATGACAAGACTATCTACTGTTGCTAGAAAAAATCAAATGTTTCAAAGATTAGATGACCAAGACTATTTTAGAAAACAAGCTGTAAAAGAAATAGAACAAGGTGGAGGAGTCGTTGCACCAGGGACCAAAGGATTCTTTTTTGGAACTAGAAACGCAGCAGAAAATTCTTTACCTAATCAAGAGATTGTAAAGTTAGATGATTACGTAGCCAACGCATTTAAAGATGACTATGCTGTCAATCCTTTGGCTGGTAAATATACATCAAGAGCTATTGCTGATGGATTATCAGAGAGTGGTAAGATTTTAAAATTTTTATTTGAACCAAGAAAAGATGCAACAGGCGTCGAGAAACTAGCAACATGGGGTTATCGTAATTTAATTTTATTTCCAAAAGCTGCATCACAAATATCCAAAACAATTCTTGGACCGGTAACTCACTTTAGAAACATATTTTCTGCAACAGGATTCTCTGCAGCTAATGGTATCTTTTTTGAAAACCCTGCAGTAGTTGCTAAAGCTTTTAATGAAGCTCTTAAAACAGTAGAACCAGGTGCAGGTATTAAAAAGTTTGCATCTAAATACACACCTTATAAATATAGTGAACAAGACTTTAGAGATTCTTATAGAAAATTTTTAAGACTAGGTGTTGTTAACTCAACTCCAAACATAAACGAATATAAAAATATATTAGGAGACTTAGGTTATGGTGGTAATTTAAATTTAGAAAAACCATTAGAGTCTATGGGTAGAAAACTTTTAGGTTCAGTTGGACGTGGAGCTAAAGCTTTTATGAAAGGTGCTGAAGATTTATACACAGCTGAGGACGATATGTTTAAAATAGCCAACTATGCTGTTGAAAGATATAGATTAAAAAATGCATATACTAGAGCTGGTAGAGAATTTACAGAAGAGATGTTAGATAATGAAGCAGCGGATATTGTAAGAAACACAGTTCCAAACTATGCTTATGTATCAGATACTGTCAGAGCATTAAGACGTTTACCTCTTGGTACCTTTATGTCTTTCCCATCTGAAATATTAAGAACAACAACTAACATTGGTCAAAGAGCTATTAGAGAAATAAAAGATCCAGCGTTAAGAAACATTGGTATTAAAAGATTGTTAGGTATGACAACTGTATTAGCTGCAGCGCCTTATGGAATACAAAAAGGGTTCCAAGCTTTATATGATGTTACTAATGAAGAGCTTGAAGCTATTAAAAGATATCTACCTAAATGGTCAGAGAACTCAACTATCTTGCCTATCAGAGATGAAGAAACAGGTGATTTAAAATATATAGATTTTAGTCATGGTAATGCATACGATGTAGCTATTAGACCATTACAAACTTTATTAAATAATATTCAAAATGGAATAGAAAATGAAGAAGTTTTAATGAAAGGTTTATTACAAGGTATGGCAGAAGCTGCTGGTGAACTTGCATCACCATTTATATCTGAATCTATTTACACAGAAGCATTAACAGATTTAACATTAAGAAATGGAGTGACAGATGATGGTAGAGCACTATGGAATGACAATACTCCAGGTGGTGATAAAATTAAAATTGGTATTGATCACCTTGCACAATCAATGCTACCTTTTTCATACCCGCAGTTAACAAGATTGTATCAAGCAGCTGTGGATAAACCATCTAAACGTGGTGAGTTTTTTGAATTACCAGATGAGCTTTTAGGTTTTGCTGGATACAGAGCTGTTAAATTAGATCCTGTCCGATCAATGGGATTTAAGATTGCTCAGTATCAAAGAGGACTTAGAGAAGCTCGAGGTTTATTTACAGGTGGTGCAGACTCATTATTATCTGGAGGACCTAAAACTCCTGTAGAAGTTGTTGATAAATTTATTAAAGCAAACAAAGCAAGATTTAATGTACAAAAAAATATGTTAAAAAATCTTCAAGCTGCAGACTTATTGGGAGCAGATGAAGATGACATATTTACAGAATTTAAAGATAGACAATTGAGAGGAGATTATAGAGATTTAACTAATGATAAATTTGATCCTTATTATCCATCAAGAAATATTCAAAAAGAATTTGAAGAAATTGCAGAAAGAATTGGAGAAGAAAATCCATTTGAAGAAGTAGAAGATATACTATTAGATATAAGAGATGATTTAAGAGACTTATCTTTTGAAGATCAATTTGATATTGATGTTACAGATTACATAACTGAAGATATGTTTTCTGCAGGACTACAAACACCACCTCTACCAGGTGCAGTAACTTCAGCTATGCCCAACCCACAGGTAATACAAACAGCTCAAGCTAACTTAGGTAATGTGCCAAATAATGGGGGATTGACAGCCACAGAAATGGCATTATTATCTCCAGAAGAACAACAAATAAGGTTAAGACAACGTGGAATGATTTCATAATGATTGAACCAAAAACTCAAAGAGAACATATTATTTCGTTACAAGGACATATGACAGGTATGAAAAAAGATTTAAAACATCTTCATCAAGATGTAGAAAAATTGGGCGGCAAGATAGACAAAATCTATTGGGTAGTTTTGGCTACAGTGGGGGCTGTGGCTTTTCAATTGTTAGAAAAATACGTTTTTTAAATCCAAGTTTTTAAATCTTCGCCCATAATTTCAGTGGCGATATTTACTTTACTACGTAAGGCTTTGACAATTTTTGTATCAACAGTTTCTTCAGTTATAATATCTATATAAGTCATTGGGTATTCTTGTCCAATACGATCTATTCTAGCTTCTGATTGTAATCTTTTCTCAAGGTCATAACCATTTGAAAAATAAACCATTGTGCTGGCAGCGGTTAATGTTATACCATAGCCGCCGGTTTGAGTGGTACCTACAAAAAATCTACACTTGTCATCTTCTTGAAATCTTTTTATATTATTTTGTCTTTCTTCCTGTGGTGTTAAACCATAATAATCTACAACAATATCATTTCGTTCATATTTTTTTCTAATAGCTTTCATAATTGTATCTACATCTTTTTGATAGTTAGACCATATAACTACTTTACCCTCTACTTCAGATAAAATTTCCATAAGTTCTGTTATTCTATGATTAGGTATTTCTTGTATAGATCCATCATCAGCTGTAAAATGACCACAAGTAATTTGATGTAATCTCATTAATTGTACCATAACATTATTAGTAGTTAATGCTTTGCCCTCTAGTTCAGCCATTGCATATTTTTTCATAGCCTTATAAACTTTTTCTTGTTGAGGCGTCATAGTTATTTGACGTTTCATAAATGTTTTAGGTGGTAAATCTAAACAATCATCTTTTAATACACGCATAGAAAAAGGTTCAATAAGTGATGATAACTCTCCAAGATTTCTATGTCCTACAACTACGTTAACACTACGAGAACCTAAGTTAATAGATTTCATTACAGAGTATCTAGCTCTAAAATCATAATAAGAATCTGTCTTTAAGAGCCAAGAACCAAGAAACTCACATTGACTATATAAATCTAATGGTGAATTAGTTACAGGTGAACCTGTTAGTATTCTTCTGTATTTAGCTAAATGTTTTAATTTTAAAATATTTTTAGTTCTATTAGCAGTAGGTGTTTTTATACTAGTAGATTCATCTATTGCCATCATAGCGTTATGTGAATCTAAAAATCTACGTGCAAATTCTTTACCAAAGTCATATGAAAAAGCTTCTACATTCATAATTAATATATGAAACTCTGTACCTGTTTGAAATAATGTATTTAATTTTTTTGTTTGTTCATGGGTCTTATCTGAAGACTTCCATAAAACTACTTTTTTATTAATATAATCTGGTAAATGAACAGGTATCTGATCTTCATACCAATTTTTATAAACACCTTTAGGAGCTATTAATAATAACCCATTTATCTTACCTTGGTTATAAAGCATGGCTGCATTATCAATTAATACTTTTGATTTACCTGTACCCATTTCCATAAAATAGGCAAAATATTCTCTATCCCAAGAACGTTCTAAGGCTTTACGTTGGTGAGCGTATGGCTCAGTTTTAAACTTATAATTTAACATTTACTTATCTTTCTAAAAAGGTATATAATGCATTGAAAGAACAAAGTCAATGGAAATAAAAAATCATAAACCCACAGCGACCCAGAGCGACCCAAAGGTATATTTAGTTCAAGAAATACCTGCAGATAGAGATACAGGTAAGCCTAAAATTGATATTACACCCGCATTAAAATATGGCGAAATTAAGATTATGTTTCCAAGATTAAAACAAATGCAGTTTTCACCAGGACCAATGGTTATGGAAATAAAAAACTCATTAAAAAATTTTACAACCGATGATTACTTATTATTGTATGGAGACCCTGCAATAATTGGCGTAGTGTGTGCAGTGGCTTCAGAAATTACTAATGGTAAATTTAAATTGTTAAAATTTGATAGAAGACAATTTTCTTATTACCCTATTGAATTAAATATTTTTCAAAACTAGTTGACAATAAAAATTAGATCTCTATATAGGATAGTGCAAATATAAATTTAAACTATTAAACTATTAAGGAGTAACATGACAATAAATCTTAGAGCTGATGCGCCTGCTCAGGTGACACAGACTGAACCAGAAAAACTTTCACAACAAATAAAAACTCTTCAAGACATTCAACAAGAGATAGATAATCACAAAGCTAAAATAAAAGAATTAGAAGATAGAGAAAAACATTTTTCTCAAGTTGTAATTCCTGACATGATGAATGCGATGAATCTTAAAACTATGAAATTAAAAGATGGTTCTGAAATAGAAGTATCTAATAAATTTTTTGCTTCTGCGTTAGCAGCTAAAAGACCAGAAGCATATAACTGGCTTCGAGAAAATGGCCTAGGCAACATTGTAAAAAATGAAATTACAGTGAGGTTTGGCCGTGACGAAGATAACAAGGCGCAGCAATATGCTACCCTTGCAAAAGGTCAAGGTTATGATCCGGAACAAAAAGTTTCTGTTCATGCCGGGACTTTAAGAGTTGCTCTGGAGGATCTCCATTCACGTGGTGGAAAAATTCCTTCAGAGTACTTCAGTACGTTTGCTGGATATCAAACGAAAATAACTAACAAACCAAAACAATAGACTAACAAAGGAGAATATATGGAAAGTCAAGTAGCAAAGAAAGCTAATGCAGGTGCATTAGCAACTATCAATCTCAGAGCAGATTCTGGTAAAGGAGCTGAAGAGATAAAAGCAGATGACGTATCAACACCGATTCTGAAAATCTTACATCAGCTGTCACCAGAATGTAATGAGAGAGATGCCAAGCATGTAGAAGGAGCTAAACCTGGTATGATTTATGCATCAGGGTTTGGTAAACTTATAGATGGACAAGAGGGATTAGACATTATAATCGCTCATGCTCAAACTAGGTATCCTGAATGGCAGGAGAGAGGCGATAGTGCTTCAGCTCCAGTAGGAACTCACTTAGAGATTCCAGCCGATGCTGTGGAAGAAAAGAATGGAAGATACAGATTACCTAATGGTAATTATGTTGAGAAGACTGCATATTTCTATGTACTAGCAATGGTAGATGGAGAGTTAAAACCTGCAGTAATACCAATGAGATCTTCTAACTTATCTCCAGCGAGGGAACTAAATAACCTTATCAAGAATCTTAGATTCACAGATGATCAAGGTTCATTTAATCCTGCAAGTTATTCAGCTGTGTATAAATTAAACACAATGGGTAAGACGGCAGGTAGCAAAAGCTGGCATGTCTACAAACCATCAAGAGTAAGAAATCTTGATATTGGTAATAAAGATGATGCATCTATGTATGAGATAGCAGCACAACTTCAGAAACAAGTTTCTAAAGGAACTGCTAAACCTAAATATGATGCTAGTCAAAAGCAACAAGACATAGTATAATACATTGTTATAACAGCGGCGCTGGAGGGAGACTGAAGGCGCCGTGTAAATTATGAAAGAATTTAGAAAATATTTTAGTGGTCTAGAAAGAGACTTTGGTTTCTGTAATGTTAACAATGGTTATCATGATCCACAAACAAATAAATTAAAATTTGATCCAGGTGATTATGGTTGGTCTAAAAGAAATATATCTGATCAAGATTATCAAGATCATTTAGATGGTAAACGTGCAATAGGTATACAAGCATGTGATGATAATGGCATGGCTAGCTTTGGTGCTATTGATATTGATCCATCAGATTATTCTAGTTTTGATATTCAACATTATTTAAAAATAATAGAAGAAAAAAATTTACCTGTGGTTCCAATTAAATCAAAAAGTAATGGACTTCACATTTATGTATTTACAGCAGAGAAAGTACCTGCAACTTTAATTAGAGAGTTTTTACAAAATTTATTATTCTTATTTGGTTTATCATCTAAAACAGAAATATTTCCTAAACAAACACAGTTAGGTATGAATCAAGATAACATCAGAACTTCTGGATCATTTATTAACTTACCTTATTTTAAAAAAACAGAACGTAAAGCTTTATTACCTGATGGAAAAGAATTAGAGTTTGATGATTTTATAAACGTAGTTAAAGATAATTTACAAACAAAAGAATCATTAAAAGAAGTATCAAATAAAAAAGTAAAAGAAATATTAACTGGTGGTCCAGAAGATTTATTAGATGGTCCTCCATGTTTACAGATGATATGCAAACAGGTACAGGAATCAGGAAACAAATTAAAAGATGAGAGAGATAGATTTTTATTTAACTACATGGTGTTTGTTAAAAAGAAACACAAAGATGATTGGAAAACTAAATTATTAGATGCAGCTAGAGATTTTATTAAGTATGATCAAACTTGGGGTGATGAAAAAGTAAAACAAAAAATAAAAAGTTGGGACAAAGATACAGCCGGACATACTTGTCATGATTTACCTATCTCTTCTTTTTGTGCAAAGGGAACTTGCCTGCGTAGAAAGTTTGGTATTGGTAGTCATAAAGAAAGTAGTTGGCCTCAAATATCAGGTTTAATTAAAATAGATTATAAACCTGATCCAGAATATTTTTTTAATGTAGAGTTATCTGACAGTAAGGTAGTACAAATACACGCAAAGACTATTAAAAAGATAGCAGAAATGAAAGAAATGAGAGCACTTATAGCAGACCAAACATCTATATTTCCACCCATTATCAAGAATAATGACTATCAGCCTATCCTGGACGCTCTATGGGCCACTAAAGAGGATATTAAACCACCTGCTGGGACCAATCCTATTGAGATGTTAAAGAAATATTTAGAAGATTATGTAAATGGACCAGAAGCTAAAACATATGCTTCGTTTAAAAGTGGAGCCGTATTAAAAGATGATGAGTTTTATTACTTTGACTATGATAAATTCTATGAGGAAATCAAAAGAAATGAATGGAATCAAGATCGACCTAGAACAGGTACGCTGGTTAAAACCTATTTCAAAGGTGAGTTTGGTATTCAAAAAAGATTTCCCAAAGGAGAAAGTGAAAAATCATTTCCACCTGTAAGATGTTTAAAAATACCAGCGGGTGATTTGATGAAGGAAGAAATACCAGATGAAAAAATAATAATAGAAGATAAGGAGAATATAGTATGACGAAAAAACTACCTAGTGTATTTGTATGTATGCCTACATACGATACCATGCAAGTATCAACAGGCTTATCATTAATAAAATTATTTGATAAGTTTACACAAGCTAAAATTAAAACTGAAGTAAGTACATTTAAATGTCCTTATGTTGGTTACGGAAGAAATGTTTTAACCGCAATGTTTTTAGCATCCGGCTATGAGTATCAATTATTTGTAGATTCAGATGTAGAGTTTGATCCAAAAGTAGTTGGAAGAATGTTATTATCGGAAAAAGATATGATATGCACACCCTATAGAAAAAAGACACAAGATAATAGTGTTAAGTATTCTGTAGCATTTAAGGATCCAACAGATATTCAAATAGATAATAAAGGATTGACTGAAATAACTGTAGGACCTGCTGGATTAACTTTAATACACAGAAGAGTATATGAAAAACTTATAAAAGATTATCCTAAGTTAAAAATAAAACAAAAAGAAGCTATATCAGAAAAAGCTAATTCTTATTTTTATAATTTTTGGGACACAGTGTTTGATCAAAAATCTGGTTATTGGTGGGGAGAAGATACACATTTTTGTAATCTTGCAACACAAGCAGGTTTTAAATTCTATGCTGTAGCTGATGGAGAAACAACTCATCATGGTAGTTTTGGATTTACAGGAACTTTATTAGATACTTTTAAAAGAAAAAATGAAAAAGTTAATTAAAATATATGGACCACCAGGTACAGGTAAAACATTTAGATTAATTCGTAGAGTTAATGCTTATGTTAGAACAGGTACACCTTATCATAAGATAGGTTATTTTGCTTTTACAAGAAAAGCTGCAGGTGAGGCTAGAAAAAGAATTGGTGTAGATGAAAAACAAGCTCCATACTTTCAAACACTTCATGCTTTTTGTTTTCACTTATTAAATAAAACTGAAGAAGATATTATTCAACCACATCATTATGAAGATTTAGGTAAGATGTTAAATGTGAGAGTTAGTTTTACAGATAAATATAATGAAGAAGAAACTCATTTCTTAACTTGTAATAATCCTTATTTTCAAATGATTAGTAGAGCTATTAATAAAAACATAGATATAGAAGATGAATACAATCTTAATGAACATGATAGAAAAGATATATATTGGCCTACACTTAAACACATTTACATAAACTTACAGGAATACAAAAAGAAAAATTACTTACTAGACTTTAATGATTTAATTACTCAGGCTATTGAGTCTAACAAAATACCTAGATTTAAAGCCATTTTTATTGACGAAGCACAAGATTTATCACCATTACAGTGGAAACTTTTTGATAAATTAAAAGAACATTGTGATGATATGTATTTAGCTGGTGATGATGACCAAGCTATTTTTGCTTGGGCTGGTGCTGATGTAAATAGATTTATAAAAGAACCTGCTCATGAAAAAGTTTTAAGATATTCTAGAAGAGTGTCAAAGGCTGTACAGCAACAATCTCAAATAACAGTGGATCGTATATCAGGCATCAGGAAACACAAAGAATATTTACCACGGAACGAAGAAGGACACTCACAACACATAAGTAATTTAGGACAAGTAGATCTTACAAAAGGTAAATGGTTAATTCTTACAAGAACTAAAAGCAATTTATTAGACATAGCAAAAGAATTAAAATCTAAAAATATTTATTATCAAACCAACAAAGGTAAAAGTTTTAATGTTGGTATGTATAATGCAGCTACTGCTTATACAAAGTGGACTATGGATGAACTATTAAGTGAAAGAGAAATAAATGATGTAAAAGATTTTATTCCCAATGGGAATTGGAATCCTAAAAAAAATTGGTATGACGTTTTCGTTGGTGATCAGAAAGAAATACTTTATATTCGAAATATAATTTCTGGAGGTGAAAAACTTTCTGAAAATGCAAGAGTGTGGTTATCTACAATTCATGCAGCTAAAGGTGGTGAAGAAGACAATGTAATATTATCTTTACATCAAGGTGCTAAAGTACAAAAAAGTATTCGTCTAAGTGTTGACAAACAAGATGAAGAGCATAGAGTATGGTATGTGGGCACCACAAGAGCAAGAAATAACTTATATAAATTGAAAGCAAAAAAAATATTAAAGGAGTATCAACTATGACACACGACGATATATTTAAAGAAACATTTCCACAGTATACCCAGGTAGGCGGGAATCACTACACTAAGTTTCCCATTCAACCTTATGAATTTATTTCTAAAAATGATTTATCATTTTTTCAAGGCAACGTTATTAAATACGTTTGTAGGTATCAGAGAAAGGGTGGAGTAGAAGATCTTAAAAAGATTGTACACTACTGTCAGTTGGAGATGTTAAAAATAAAAGATATGAAAGCTAAAAAATGATTAAGTATATACTAGAAAAAATATATCATTACTCAACAGCTTTGACTTCATGGTCATGGCAAAAATTATATGGAAATAGAAAAAAAGGATATGGTTATAAAAAATGAAAATTCCTAAATATTTAACACAAACGGAATGGGTACAACCTACTGAATATCCTGACCTAAGAGATTATGATGAAATTGCAATTGACTTAGAAACACGTGATCCAGATTTAAAATCAAAAGGTTCTGGTGCAGTTACAGGTAATGGTGAAGTAGTGGGTATCGCAGTTGCTACATATAATGACAAATGGTATTTTCCAATTGCTCATGGTGAAGCTCCCAACATGGATAGAAAAAAAACTTTAGAATGGTTTAAAGATATTTGTGAGTGTCCGGCTACAAAAATATTTCACAATGCAATGTATGACGTATGTTGGATACGTAATTTAGGTATAAATATCAATGGTTTAATCGTAGATACTATGATTGCATGTTCTGTTTTAGATGAGAATAGATTTGCATATACACTTAATGCTTTGTCTTGGCATTATTTAGGTGAAGGTAAAAATGAAAGAGCTTTAAATGAAGCTGCAAAATCAAGGGGACTAGATCCAAAAGCTGACATGTGGAGATTACCTGCAAGTGAAGTAGGTGCTTATGCAGAAAAAGATGCAGAGTTAACTTTTAAACTTTGGCAACATATGAAAAAATTATTAGTAGAAGAAGATTGTCAACAGATATTTAATTTAGAGACTGATTTATTTCCTTGTCTCGTTGATATGCGTTTCCTAGGGGTGCGGGTAGACGTGACAAAAGCCAATCAATTAAAAAAAGAATTGACCCGAAAAGAAGAACGATTGATACACCAAATAAAAATAGACACAGGAATAGAAACTCAAATATGGGCTGCAAGAAGTATTCAAAAAGTTTTTGAAAAATTAAATTTACCTTTTGATAAAACTGAAAAAACAGGTGCGCCTTCATTTACTAAAAATTTCCTCTCTGTGCATGAACATCCTACAATTAAAATGATAGCAGAAGCCAGAAAAATAAACAAGGTCAATACAACTTTTATTGATACAATATTAAGACATGAACACAAAGGTAGAATTCATGCAGAAATAAATCAAATTAGATCTGATGATGGAGGAACTGTGACAGGTAGATTCAGTTATTCTAATCCTAATTTACAACAGATTCCGGCAAAGGACCCAGAAACTGGTCCATTAATTAGAAGTTTATTTATACCTGAAGAAGGTTGCAAATGGGGTACGTTTGATTACTCACAACAAGAACCAAGATTAGTTACAGAGTATGCATTAAGATTTAAACTTGCATCTGTAAATGAAATTGCAGATTCATATGATCACAATCCTAACGCTGACTTTCACCAGTTAGTATCTGATATGGCTAAGATTCCAAGAGGTCAGGCTAAAGTAATTAACTTAGGTTTGTTTTATGGAATGGGTAAAGCTAAACTCATGGCTGAGTTAGGTGTAAGTAAAACTAAAGCTGATGAACTTTTTGGTGTTTATCACAGCAAGGTTCCATTTGTAAAACAATTAACAAACAAACTTATGACTGCAGCTCAACGTAATGGTAAAATTAAAACTATTCTAAATAGAAAATGTAGATTTCCTAAATATGAACCGGTATTAAAAGGTAATGATTGGGGTAAATACATTCCTCCTCAAGATCATGAAAGAATGTTAGAATTACAAGCAATGGGTCCTTACATGAAAGATGAAGAAGGTGAATTTATTATTGACAAAGAAGGCAATAAACAAAAAAACTATTGGCATGAAAATGATAGTCGTAGAGCTTTTACATACAAAGCTTTAAATAAATTAATTCAAGGTAGTGCTGCCGACATGACAAAAAAAGCTATGTTAGATTTATGGAAAGAGGGTATTACACCACATATACAGATACATGATGAACTTGATATATCTGTCACAAATGATTTGGAAGCTGCAAAAATAAAAGATATAATGGAACATGCAGTTGACTTACAAATACCTAATAAGGTAGATTATGAATCAGGACCTAATTGGGGTGAAATAAAATGAGGTTATTTTATGGCTTACTTAAATGCAAATATTCCTGTACAATACGCCCAGATAAAAAGGGAGTATTTATATGATCTTAAAAAACATCACGGAGAAGTTGAAGACTGCATTGTGTTTGGTATTAGCTGTATGTCAGGTAGGGCTATCCTATGGCATGCTATTATGGAAAATGGTGCAATCTTTTATCGTCTCCCAATCACGGCTTTTATTCAACGTGGTTATGAACCCAAGTCTGTTCCAACCAAAAGACTTGATGAACTGGAGCTTTGGAATTCTTTTAGTTATTATCCTGCTGTTACTAGTTATGATATTCTAGACGGACAAGCTGGTAAATACATAGGTAAAGATAAAAAGTGGCATCATGGTAAATATTTATTTACAATTGACTTTGCACATCCAGAGAGTAATATAGTTGACACTGATCATTCAGAGATACCGCACGAACATAAGTGCGCTCACATAATTGCACTAGACGATGGCAATTTTGCAGCACAACCAAACAACAGATGCATTTGGGACCTACCTTCTTTCACAGTGAAAGATAATGTTCCTGATTGGAAGGTACAAACAAATGAATGGAATGTAGAAGATACTGGTAAGTGGAAAACAGAAGACACTGACAATTTTTTTTACGAGATGGAGGAAAAGAAAAATGATTAAAAAATGTGAAAATATTTGCTGTAAGATTTGGGAAAAAATCAAAAGTTGGTTTTTTGGAATAAAAGACTAATGAATTTAGCAGACTTATTAAAAAAAAATTTTGTATTAGTTCCGGTTGTGGCTTCGGTCTTAGTCGGAACTTTTACTGGTGTTCGTTATATTGTTAATCTTACAGACACTATCAATACTAATCAGCAAGAAATCGTAGATCTTAAAAGAGATTTAAAAGTTGCTGAAGATAAAATTGTAGATCAAAACACAAGACTAACTTCTGCTGAGTCTACTTGGCAGATGGCAGAAAATTTATACAGACAATTAGCAGATCAAGTTAGAGAACATGACTATGATATTAAGGATTTAAACAGGTAATGTATGGAGGTTCTCAGGATGAATTACAGGTTTACAGCACTACTTATTTTAATGCTAACTATGTTAGCATTCTTTGCCGAACCTGCATATCCTAGAAACGAATACCTTAACGAGTATGGTGTAAGATGTGGAGAATTAGATTTTAGAATTGAAAGAAGAGATACAGATTATAATTATAGTGACAGCAGCACTAATGAACAACAAAATTTTGGTATAACTTACAGAAAATATTTAGGTACAGATTGTAAAACATCAAAAGAAAACGTAGCAATCAAACAACAATTAGAGTTAATGAAGATGTGTGGTAGAGTAAATAGTAATCCTAGTCTTGCACTTAATTCTAATTTTAATTTATTAGTAGCAAAATGTAGAGGTGTAACTCCTGCACGAGATAATACTAGACCAGCTGATTCACAAAGTTTGTGGGATGATATGAAAGATGAGTATAAAAAAGAGAACCCAGACATAAAATTAATGGGAGATAAATTCATAAAACCCAAATTGGACAAAAGTGGATTGGAAATACCGAAACACTTGACAGACGAAAAAATAATATTACCATTACCAAAACCAAAAATAGATGAGCAATAAACCTTTAAATATATCAGAATCCGCTGCTGTGCAGATGCCGATGAAAACTGTAGCCTCGCTAATAATTTTAGTTGGAATGGGTGTGTTTGCATACACAGAGCTGACTTCAAGATTAGTATCATTAGAGACATCACGTGAGTTGTTTGAAAATGATTTACTTAAAAAATCTGAACAGGTCCCTACAGATCAGGAACAACATTTTTTAATTGAGGATCTTTATAAGACTGTAGAGAAAATGGAAGAAACTCAAGAAATGAATATGACTAACAAAGTTAATATAGAATTTTTAAGAGAACAATTAGATAAAGCATTAGAAGATATTGAAGGATTAAAAGATAAGGTTAGAGAAAATGGAAAGAATTACTAGACAAGTTGTACAATATATTTCTGACATGGAAAAGAAAGCTAAGCAAATGAACTTTGTTAAAAATTTAAAAAAGTCTGTTGAACACGGCAAGAATGGTACACAAAAATATGTTATCAAGCAAGGTGAAAACAAAGGTAAAATTTTATGACAGAGTTGGTGGTAGCATTACTTATGATTGTACATGGAGAAATTAAGGAGGCACGTATCCAAACTTCGATGTCTGAATGTCTCAAAGGGGCACGTGTAGCTAAACGTCAGTTAAAAAAAGATGGACATGTCAAGTACCAATGCATAAAATCTATGGCAGAATTAGAGACAAATATAGATGGATCTTTATCAATTAAAAAGTTAATATTAGAATAGGAAAAAAAATTTTCATGCAACTTTCAAAACACTTCACTCTAAAAGAGATGACCAAATCGATGACTGCTCAACGTAAGGGAATTGATAACACACCAGGAGCAGGTGAAATTAAAAGTTTAGGTGACCTATGTTATGAGATTCTTGAACCGCTACGTGCACATTTTTCTAAACCAGTTACGATTACCAGCGGCTACCGGAGCGAGGCGCTGTGTGAAGCAATCGGCAGCAAAAAGACTTCGCAGCATGCGAAGGGCCAGGCCGTCGACCTAGAAATATTTGGAGTGCCCAATATTAAAACAGCTTACTGGCTACAAAATAACGTAGATTTTGACCAGCTGATCATGGAATACTACGACAAAGACGATCCTGCAGGAGGCTGGGTCCACATATCTTATCACGAATCAGATTCAAACAGAAAACAAGTATTAACTTTTGATGGTAAACGATACACTGAAGGACTTCCAGATATGGAATGGAAAGATGGTAAAGTAGTTGGATAAATTTAAAACTTTCAGTAATATAGATACTGTGCATGGTGTTTGTGAAGAATGCCAAGAAGATACTATATTAGTTGCTATTGTCACTGATTATTATAGATGCACAAATTGTGGGTCAGATACTAGACAACATGTAAATGGAAGTATAAGATATTTAAAATTAAGTGAAAGAGATAAAGAATTTATAAAACAAAACAATGGCTAGACAAAAATTTACTCACTTCGTGCCTAGAGATAAGCCTAAGAAGCGTCCTCGACGTCACAAGAAAAGCTTAAATAAAAATGAAAGAACACATCATAAAAAATATATCGGCCAGGGCAGACGCTCTAGCGGTAGAATATAATAAAACTAAAGATCCTTCTCTACGGGAGGAGTGGTATCGGGTAGTCCGTTCTCTTGATAGTTTGAAACCTTCTCACACAAAAACTTCGGATACAATTCTGCGGTCTCAATGACGTTAGCTGAAAAAACTTTTCCATCAAACATAACTCCATATGATTCACCTATCCCTTTTTGGACACATCCATAATGAGTCCCATAAAGACGTTTATAATCGTGTTTTTCTGGTGGTATTTCAGCACATTGTTGTGATACAACTGAGCATATGTATATTGTTAAAAAAAATTTCATTGACAACCTTGTAATTAAATATAATAATCCTATATGATTATATATAAATCGAAAGGATATACTAATGACTGATATAAGTAAATATAAAAGTCTAGCTGTTGATCATACCTGTTATGGTAATATTGATAAGTTAGCAAAGGTTCTGGCACCAGGGGTCACTTTGTCCAGAGCACAAGTAATAAGAATGTTAGTTGAAGAGAAAGTAAAAAAACTTAATGGAAAACTTAAGTCTAAAAGCGCTTGATATAGCAGGTGAACATAGAGATCCTATTAAATCTTTATGGAGAAATGTTTTAATCGTAGCTCTTGAAGATGCAATAGGTAAAGGTTTTAAATCTTATGGAATGTCTTATAGAAACTATAATGACTCAGCCCGTAAATGGTTTACAGAACCTAACGCAGATTTTAAGGCGGTGTGTACGTTTGCCGGCTTTGATCATGAATACATAAGAATGAAAGCAAAAAAATACTTTAGAAAGGAACAAAATGTCTGAGTTAAAAGAAGAACACTTTGAAGTGATAAGTAAAAATAAAGCAAAAGTTTATGAAGAACAAAAAGGTATGCGTGAAGAATTACTTTCTTTTGTCGCTGAATGTAGTGCATTTAACATGCAAGAATTGTATAGTGAGATGCAAAGAATGAAAAGAATAAGAAAGGATGTAAAATGAGAAGAGCAATAATAGATGCATTAGAAGCTAGATATAATGCACAAATTACAGAAGCTGATGCTACTATCAAAATATATTTAGAAAATTCTGTAGGTATTGGTGAACATCCACAACACATTGATGAAGTAGATAAACAGTTACAAAAAATAACTGAAGCAGAAGAGAAGTTAGGTGTTTTAGAAGGCTTTAAACTATGATTGAAGGAGATGGTAAGGAATACGATCTACTTATAAAATGGGCTAAAGACTTTGACTGCAAAGGTCATTACAGCTGTGAAATAGGTGTACGTAAAGGTCATAGTTCTAAACTTATTATGGACAATGTAAAAAATAATTACATGCATGTAGGAGTAGATCCATATGGTGAATTAGAATATCAACATCATGACAGAACTTTTACAAAGGGTTGGCCCGAAGAGTTTAGAGGTGAGTTTTCAGCAGATTACACTGATGAAATGAGAGATACTATGTTGAAGGACATGGATGAATATATAAAATCTGGTAAGTTTG
>Ga0213861_10000439_pt1 | contig 36491 bp, 30 predicted proteins | sample PICome_4_FD_160110 | JGI IMG/M metagenome (GOLD analysis project Ga0213861, IMG submission 160110) | Coastal seawater microbial communities near Pivers Island, North Carolina, United States - PICO131 | ecosystem: Environmental > Aquatic > Marine > Coastal | place: USA: North Carolina... | reverse complement strand
ATGGATAAATTTGAAACACTAAACATTGTGAACTATCCTTCGAATCATACGCATAACTCACATTTTGACGCCTTCAAATCAGATAGACTGGCGAAAGAGCGACGCGGTCAGCGTCTCATCACAATCTCTCTTATTCTCGATGATGTTCACTATAATTTCCATAAGATTGATAAGAAGTGCGATTTGAAGGCTAAATCGATTTTGATATACAACAATGTGAACGGTAACACGAATGAACGTAATGAAAATATGGTAAAACTCATTGCAAATAAAGCTGAGACCAATGCAATGATAGTTCATTTATATATACGAGAACGAAATAGAAATTGTCCTATGCCACCTCCACCACCTGTTGCAGAAGAAAAAAACGAAGAAATTCTAGAGGATTATATGAACACACTAAAAGAGGTTTATCACAAGTTTGCGAGTAACACGATGACTTCAAGAGGACACAAATCAATGGATTTTTTAGTCAAAGAAGATTTCAATCAAGTTCGTAATGTTTGTCAAAATTTAATGAAATCTAATGGGTGCTTGAATTCGAATACTTTAGCTAGAAACGATTTCAAATTTGACGAAAAGACCCCCATTCATATTGATTCAGTGTTCAAAGATGATATTTCTAATATGATTACGGCATATTATAAAAGAAATATTGAAAACAACGTTTATTCATTAGGGGACAGACAATCGAATCGTTATAAAACACGGAACGATCCGGTGTCTAGGATGTTACACTACGAATTACTTCCTTTAGTCGAGAAATTTGTTGGGAAACCCTTAAAGCCTTCTTACAGCTATTTATCTTGCTATGTAAAAGATGCTGATTTGCCTTTTCACACGGACAATCCGAATTGTGAGTTTACTGTAAGTTATCTGATTAATAGGCCCGATAATTCAAGATGGCCTATATATCTCGACAAAAATAAGCAATCAAAGCCGTACATAGGTAGGTTAAATTATGAGGCAAATAAAGATGAATGTTTTGAATTAGATTTCGAAGCTAACAATTCGCTTTTATGCTTTATGGGACAAAGCTTTGGTCATTTTCGCGAGAAATTAAATTTTGAATACTATAATGTGTTATTGTTTCATTATAAAGTCGTGTGAAATTGAAAAAAGAAAGAGTTAATACACAATCTTGTCTTTCTTTTTAACAACGGAAAACACTATTCTTCTGTTTCACTACAAAGAGATCGCGTAATAAAATTCAAAATTTATATAGTATATAATAATAATAAGCCGAATGAGATATGCGCAGACAGTAAGGTTCAATCTGAGTCACGATCGTAGAAAGACAAATACGAATGACGTGTATTCAGCCGAGGACGCTGTTATAAATTTTGGAGATAACCAAACACTACTGTGGTCAGAAATTAAAGATACTGTTGACTTTACTAAACTTATTGTAGATTCTTCGGGAAATTTCGATAATTTGACGACAACACAAATAGAAGCAGCAGAAGCACTTCAAAAAGTAATAGATATTAATAACTCCATGACAAGTTCATTTATAAGAAATGGTCATCCGGGTGATTTTTTACTTCAATCTGACACAGGAAACACTACACAATCCATTATCAATGGGGGTGATTTCAAACTATCAGGTCCAGAAACACAAATAAAATTAGATGGAACTAAAGGGGGCGGTTCAACAAAAACTACGACAATTACGGAAGAGCAAGTTCAGATTGCAGATACTGTTGATAGCACTCTATTAACTTTCACTTCGGATTCGATTCAGACTCAAGACGGATCCGGAACAATCACAATTACACCAAATTCTATTCAGATTGCAGATACTGATGATAGCACTCTATTAACTTTCACTTCGGATTCGATTCAGACTCAAGACGGATCCGGAACAATCACAATTACACCAAATTCTATTCAATTTGAGCCAGTGTTACAGAACCAATCAACTTTGACTTCAGTTACGATAGGTACCATTTGTATATTGGGTACGATAGATTTAGGAGCATCACCAACTTCACACGAATCTGGCCCGGAATATAAACTTGCTGTTCGTGTGAATAAACAATCAAGTCAATCTACGTCAACTGATTACATGGCGTTCACAATGCATATAAATGTCGGAAGTTGGCTGAATAATATTAATAACCCCAACAGTTACACGTTACTTGATGATGCATCATTCAACGAGGGATCAGATCGCCTTCTATTTTCCGATAATATTTCTGGTCAAACATTCTATTATAAGAGAGATGGAAGAACAATAAGTATTGCGTGGCTCCCGGTTGAAATCGATAACGTTACCCCGCTTCAATACAAGCTAACGCAAGTTGCCTAATCTAACCTAGCTTAACTCTACTGATGGCTGGTGTTGTACGAGGGGAATTAAGGAACTTAACTAGCATTACCCATCTTGTTTTTAGGGATGGGCGTTTGTCATCATTTACAAAAAAACCATATAATGGGAAATTCGATAGAATTTATTATTTAAATTAGTTCTACTCTAATTTTTTCAAATCATTACGAGCAGATTTTAATGCTTCATCAACACCTTCGAGCCATCCTTTGACTTCTTCAATAGGCATATCAGGATGACACGGACTATATTGCCATTCGGTTGGAGCACATATGTAGTACTCATCGAAATCATGTAATTTGACACCAATATGCTTTATTTCTAGCCACATATTATAATACTTTAGCAATAATTCGAGTCTTTCTCCCGAAGGTTCGTCGCCCCAAATCCAATCGTCCGGCAATTTTGTCTCTAGTGTCATAATCATTTTTTAACTTACCATAATAAATACAATCAAGGTCATATTTTTATCATTTTTGCCTTTTTTCGAGAAAGGCCACTGAACAATAAGTATTGCGTGGCTCCCGGTTGATATGGCCAACGTTACCCCGCTTCAATACAAGCTAACGCAAGTTGCCTAATCTAACCTAGCTTAACTCGACTTGATGGCTGGTGTTGTACCAGGGGACTTAAGGAACTTAACTAGCATTACCCATCTTGTTTTTGGGGGTAGGCTTTCGAAGGTCCTCATTGTTTGGCTTGTTTGGGCGGGCGTCCTCGCGGCTTCTTGGGGATGATGTCCAGAGTCTTGTCCTTGGGGGGGCGACCGCGTTTCTTCTTCTGAACGGGTTCGATAGTGTCCACTTTTTTGGGTCTCCCACGCTTTTTCTTTACAACAGGATGGGAATCATCAGTTGACGCAAACAATGCATCAAATTTAGTCTTGAAGGTTTTGACGCGTGCTATGGATGCATCAGATGTTGATGCAATGACACTTTGAAGAAGTTCTAGATCATTTTCAAGCGATTTGAATGATTTTGACAGTAGACCGTTATCAGTTGTCTTCTTCGTTGAAACGGGAACAATCTTTTTGGGCGCGACAGACTTTGGCGCGTCAGACTTTGGCGCGACAGACTTTGGCGCGTCAGACTTTGGCGCGACAGACTTTGACGGGTATTTCTTAGGACGACCACGTTTCTTTTTAGGAAGTTCATGAGTCTTCTCTTTTTGAGCATCATCGGGAAGCTCATTTACATTTTCATCAGCATCGTCTCCGGCGTCTTTATCGTCTGCGACGTCTTTATCGTCTGCGACGTCTTTATTCTCTGCGACGTCTTTACCGTCTGCGACGTCTTTACCGTCTGCTGCGTCTTTATCGTCTGTGGCGTCTTTATCGTCTGAGACATCATTTGGGGTGTGTAATGAAGCTATACGTGATGATTTACGAGGAGATTGAGACGCCATCTCTATCCTAATTTATTGAACGCCGGCGGGGCACCCGGTGCTTTTCGGCGAGTCTATCTCTCGGACATCAGATATGCACACATATCTTTTGTTCGGGATTACATTCTAATGATCGAATGAGGTTCATGGTTCGAGATCCGGAGAGGTCTAAGCTTTTTTATTTTTTGTAGTCTAATCTTCTTTTATCCCTTTACTTTCATAACTAAGCGAGCTTTCTTGGTTGGGGGAACAAGGACCTTGTCGATGACGTGTATGACACCATTGGGCGTGTAGATGTCCTCACTCGTCACGTTCGCGTCGTTAATCATGACAGGGCGAACGTTGTATTGCACGGTGACAGAATCGCCTTGGATAGTCTCGACCTTTATGAAACCGTCGGTGGGACAGAGCTCTAATGAGAGGACTTGACCCGCGATGACATGGTAGAGGAGCACACTTTGTAGCTCAGCTTTATTCTCTGACGCGAAGTAGTATTCGAGGTTGAGCTCAGCGAAGGCATCATTCGTCGGTACAAACATTGTGTATGGACCGTCTCCCAAAAGTGTATCTATGAGGCCCCCAACAGACTCAAGTGCTGCGAAGAGAGTTGTGAACGCGTTATGGCATTCTTTCACATCATACTTTTTCACAAAATACCCAATACTTGTTCGAGTATACGTCATTTTATCACAATCATCACACTCATCTATCGAGTCGATATTCTGGACGGGATCAGTTGACGCAAATAATGAATCAAATTTAGTCTTGAAGGTTTCAACGCGTTCGCGTGCTATGGATGCATCAGATGTTGATGCAATGATACTTTGAAGAAGTTCTAGATTATTTTCAAGCGATGCAAATGCGGATGGAAGTAGACTGTTATCATTCATCTTCTTTATTGAATCAGGAACATTTTTAGGGAGAGCAACAGATTTTGACGCGTCAAATTTTTGCGCGACAGATGTAAATGCGTCTTTATAGTCTGCGGAGTGTTTATAATCGTCTGCGGAGTGTTTATAATCGTCTGCGGAGTGTTTATAATCGTCTGCGACATCTTTATCATCTGTGACATCTTTACCGTCTACGACGTCTTTATCGTCTGCGACGTCTTTACCGAATACGACGTCTTTGTCTTTGGGGACGTCTTTATCGTTTGCGACGTCTTTGTCTTTAGGGACACCTTTATCGTCTGCGACGTCTTTGTCTTTAGGGACACCTTTATCGTCTGCGACGTCTTTAAGTTTAATCCGTTCTATACGAAGAATCTCTGCCTTGTCCATCACTTGTTCCTCTCTCGGACATCAGATATGCACACATATCTTTTGTTCGGGATTACATTCTAATCATCGAATGAGGTTCATGGTTCGAGGTCCAAGAGGTCTAAGCCTTTTTATTTTTTTTCATATAGTCTATCGTAAGCGCAATCTACGCCTGCCTCTACGTGTAAAATCGTACATGCAACAACTTCTCAAGTAAAATAGTCATACGGCCATGTGCGCATTGCTTGATTGAAGGACACGAACACGATCGAACAATCCATCGAGCGTACAAACGCAAACGCACTATACCTAATCACGTCGTGCGTAGACGACAACGAAACATGAAATCAATATACTGCGATGTGTGCGGGAGACACCTCGACGTACGCTTGACAATGGAATGCTCGAAAGGACATCATCAGTGTGGCTATTGTTACACGAGACGCGGTCGAGAGATGTTTGCGCGAACAAGAAACGCGAATAATCCACAAGTGATGGTGGAATTACAAAAGTGCTTCATTTGTAAAATTCCTTTAGATGATCATCAAATTTCAAAAGATCTTGATGGCATCATCATGCGAATGATAGCGGGAGGAATGGCTGATAGATATAATGTTACACATGTAAAAAAAAGAGAGAAGTTCATTTCACATCTGTTGAAAAAAATGCGACACATCAATCCTGCGTGTTTCTTCGAGACTCAAGAACTCGATCTCATGAATGACCAAGCATATCTTGATCATAGAATTACAATAGAAAAAGCTTTCGAGACTCGCGATGAAGTCCATAGACTTGCAAAAAAATCATTTTTCGCGTGCTGTTCAGCTACAGAATTAGACGCGATTCATTTACTGCATACGCTATATTATCCAGAAGAACACCCGGCTTTTGTTAGTGATTTAGATGATTGTGAGTTCTTTGAAGACGCCTTTGAAGGTGAAATCATAGATCTTACCTTGTTGCATAGTGTTGCATAGTATAACTACTTAGAGAAACTACCCTGGTCGTTAAAAAAGCAGGGATGCAATGTTAATCGACTAGGGCGGTATAGTTTCAGGTATGCGCCCGGAGGATGCAGCAGGGGCAGGGGTGGGTCCTGGGGATGTACGCGGGGTGTTCACTATATTAAGTGACGCGGTTTCTTCATTTCGCCTCCAAATGTATAATCACACGAAGGACATGAATTCTTTCTTATATGAATACTAGCACCACATTCCGGACATTGCTTCTGCGGTCCTCCTTTTTTGATCGCGACAGACTTTGACGCGGCTTTCGCGGCTTTTTTAGGACGACCCCGTTTCTTCGTCACGGGTGGGAGAGTTTCTTCACAACATGGGAGATCATAATCATCGTCTGCGACATCTTTATCGCCTGCGGCATCTTTATCGTCTGCGATGTCTTTATCTTTCGGGACGTCTTTATCGTCTGCGGCGTCTTTATCGTCTGCGGTGTCTTTATCTTTCGGGACGTCTTTATCGACTGCGATTTCGTCTTTATCGTCCGTGACGATTTTAAACTTAAGCTGTCCGCCAAGCCCAACCTCAACCTCGGACATGTGCCTCTAAAGCTAGTATATGTGCGTCGCTACAAAAATCTAGTGGAGAGAGACTAGGGCGGTCTAGTTTCAGGTATGCGCCCTAAGGGTGCAGCAGGGGCAGTGGTGGGGACTTTGGGTATGGACTGAAGGGGAGGGGTGATCTGACTTCTGGTAGGGAACTCGCATCTGCCAGGGATATTGGCTTGTGGGCTTGTGGATTTCATTCAAGATATTGCATGTGGCGCGTTTGATGAACTCGAGTATGATCTCAGCGACATCATCCATGGATGCACTATTGTTTTAAGTCGAGTGGTTGCCTCTTCCCAATCTTGAAAGTCTTGCTCTGCCTTCAACTGCTCGAATCTATCGCGAATATATTTTTGTGAAGCGCGTTGTTTATGATCCATAATCATACTATTTTGGAAAATAGGAAAGATGAATTGAGTTTTGAACAATAACCCAAAACAAAAAGACATTGTACTCGCTGCCAAAGGTGAGGCCATACAATAATGGTATGCTTCACCATACATAATGATTACACATGTGGATGAGAGGTTGAGTGAGTGAAATATGGTATGATGCGTAAGAGATGATGTCATAAGCGGCCAGCTGAAGGAAATCACTACTTGTAACATTGCATCAAGATTCAGAAAATCATGATCATGATTGAAAGGTGATAAAGACATCGCGCTCCAGTAATGATGTCTTTCAATCATGTGCGCGATGCGCTGTTCTTTATCTTCAGAGTAAAGTACGAATACATATATTTTATATGCGTGTACAGAAACAATAATAGGTGTAAGAAAAAAGTAATCAAAACCAATGAGCTTTTTTTCTAAGATGTGATACGAGTTAATGTGTGGTTGTTTCGCGTAAATGAATATTATATAAGCGACCACAACATAGACATGAATCACATGAATTGCTATCAAGTTATCAAAACAACTCTCTCCAGAATGAGAACATATATACAATGTCATCAAAGCATAACAAATGAAAATTACAATATGACATCGTATCACGAGCGTCCGAAGCGACGCTTCTATTTGGTTTGTCAGATTTGCAGACGATATCTCGTAGGAAAGACCACTGTCTACCGACGCATCAGTGTCACTCACCGTGAGAGAAGGAGACGGCGAAGAGTCTCTCGATTGAAACATGCTCTCACACGTGAGATTTCACTTTAATACGTCACAGTTCAATGTGGGAAAAACAGGTGACCGAGCGTCTTATTATCGATAATTTATAGAGAGCGTGCTCGGCGTCGTAGGGCGTCGTAGGGCGTCGTAGGGAGTCGTCGTGCGTCGTCGTGCGTCGTAGTGTGTCGTTCGGATGGACGACGCATTACGTGCGTCATGCGCCGATCTTCTTTGTCGTGAGGGTACGGCCCCGATGCACGACATCGCACGTCTCTTTGCGAGCGATATATCGACGTCGACCACGTACAAGACCTTCGTGAATGCTCACGGCGAGATTATTATTGGTATGAACATGTTCGTACATCGTGTGAACCGGTATGAACAACCCATTGAGTTCTTGACTCTGTTGCGTGCAATGAATCCACGCGATGTAAAAGAAATATCGCGCCATGCTCCCAAAGTTATACTGTTTGACGCGTGGAAGTGTCAGACTCTTCACATTATCACTACAACTCAGATATTGGCCTCATCTATGTGTTACGGTCAATCTTTCTTCTCACCTAAAAAATCTCAAACGAATTTTTCACCAAATTTGATTTCCATCGCGTCAGAGGCATACGCGCCACAAGTAGTATGCGATAAATTCAATCAAAGTGTCAACAATATTATGTATATCACTTCCGTGAGTGGATCTGTCGATATGACCAATCAAATCGTAGAATATGCGAAAAAACACACAAAACCTTTGATAGTTGTCAAATTGAATGATGATAACTTATTGAATGTAGCACTTTTTGAGACATTAGTGATTGGTGATTTGACTTACTTATTTCATCACACTGCACTCCGAGATGCCATGACACCCGCAACTCCATCTGCTAAAAAATTCAAACAATCTCATGAATCTTGTGATTCTCTGCACTCATTCAGTCCTCTATCTAATTTCTCCGCGTTCTCCGCGTTATCCCCAACACAATTAAACAATATATTTGATAGCGTTGATAGTGATGATGAAAATATTTCTGCTGAGCTGCGTGGTGAATCAGGTGTCATTACTGGAAAATCATTGTTTTCATTGGGAAAACCAACAAAAAAAATAGTCAATCATGCTCAATTATTGCATTCTAGCCTCGCGAAGGCCAAAGAAATGGTTTGCAGTAGTGAAGCTTGTAGTCTCAATGAATACACTGGATTATATAAAGAATTGCCGAACTTTCTAGAAAATTCCAAATACAAACTTGGAGATGATAACACAACCATCATGATCTTTATCATATCAAATCAAAAGAATACATCTAGTGACACGCTCGAATTGTTATCGCATTGTGACAAGCTTGACATTGAGTATGACGATGTGTTTACAAATCTATCATTAGACAAATTGTTGTCTATTTTCACAGCATTATGCACATATGATCAAGATGATCTCGACTTTCAATGCGCGGACATGCTTTTCTACTTGATTGGTCAAATAATAAATAAGACATTTGCATTTGATTGCCACGAAACAACATTATCTCTCAGTTCGATGACCGCATCCCTTCTTGCAATCATGATACTGAACTATAAGAAACTTGAGGAAAAGATTGATCTCCCACTCTACTCTCATATCAAAGACATATGCAATGATTTAAGTTTGAATGTAGATTCGGACATGATTCACAATTTCATCATGAACGATGTCATCGCTCAGATTCCGTCTTTCGAAAGTTGCGAGATTCAATAAAGTTGTGGAGATAACCGGCAAAGTTACCCTCCAAGAATGAGACGCGAAAAGTCCACACGCGCTCCCCTAGTATATCCCAAGTAGGGACCCCCCGATAAGCCAGTTTAAAAGGGCTTAGTGTTTATATGTAGATGCGCGTAGTTTTGAGGGTAGATGGGGGGTAGATGAGAGGGTTAGCCTAGATCCCGGGGACTGCAGTCTCTACTAAGAGGCTTAGTGTTTCTATGTAGATGCGCGTAGTTTTGAGGGTAGATGGGGGGATGGTGTGGTGGCGGATTTGCGCGGAAGCGCGGCTTGAAGGGGGACTGCGCGGTGGCGCAGGTCGGTAGGATAACGCGCGTGAACTTGGAATCTGTGGTTGCGAGCTAACGCTGAGGACAGGTGCGGCAGTTATGGCCGGATTGTTTGCGAATGCTTACTGATCAAGCATCTGCTTCACCCTCAAGCAGAGAACATCAGTCTTCGCGCCATTCATGTTGTATATCGTGCCGTTGGGGGCTTGGTAGACTGTCATTGTGTCGCAAGGGCAGAGACAAACAAGTGGATTCATACCAAGTACGACAAATAACATCCACGTGGTCTTGCCGACATAATTCACTACAATACATTTACCACCGGGAGGAGTTCCGGGAGGATTCACGGCCTTGGGTTGGGCGAGTACGACCGTAATGTTACCGGCATGTAGATTAGAAATTTCACGAATATCAGACATAGAATTTGAAATTTCAGCAATATCGGACACAGAATCCTCCATTGTATAGAGAACGGTTGGTAGAACCTGAGTCGCGTAACGCGTAACTCTTCGATAAATTTATGAGGATAAAATGGGAGATAGCATATAAATACAAATTCAAATGAGGGAGATAGAGTGCATCAAATTATCCTTTTCGAAAAAAAATGGAGGGATAAGGTTTACGCGTAGAGGATGGCCGCGGAATGTTGAGACGCGATCAGTTTGATCGATGATTGAGGGGGCATGTGTAAGTCTCGTTCGATAGTCTCTCACGACTGAATGCGTGAACCAATCTCCGTCGGGTGAATGAGTGAATCGGGGGAGTTACTCGACGGGGGAAGATTCTATCGACGACTCGACGAGCGATAACGATCGCCACGTGATCCCGTAAAAAAACCGGACACCGTATGGACGCACGAGATGATGTACGAGGGCACGAGATGATGTACGGGGACACGAGATGATGTACGGGGACACGAGATGGGTCGGAGGAGGTGTTGGTAGGCGCACACAAGAGCTGTCGTTGATGAGCGAGTTCGACTAGATCGAGCAGTATAATGCTCTAAATCGAGCAATACAATGCTCTGCCGCGCTATCTCGAAGATCTTTTGTCCGATAATTTAGCTGCTAAATTTAGCCTAGATCCAGTTTCGAGTAAACGTCTTCCATTAAATTAGAAAACGCCGGTTTATTCGGGTTCGATTGGTCGTGAATTATTTTTTTAAGTTCCCCGACCTCTAGTTTGAGTTCCTCGTTTTCCTTTCGCAATTTGCAATTGTTATTGAAATACTGATCAATTTTTGTGTAAAGAGATTCAATTTTTTCTTCCAGTTCGTCAATAGACAAGGCCATTCTTCTGTTTGTGATTGTATTAAACTACACATAAAAAAATTTGAATCACTTTTCATTAATTTTTATATATATATATTTATAATGCTTGAAGATATAGTAAAAGGTTGGGCAAATGAGAACAAAGAACTCCTGGTCGTATACATAGTTACAATATTTTCGGGTGTCTTTGCTGGATATTACATGATCCCTTCGATTTCATCGAAAGTCATAAAATCAATTCAGACGACAGGTTCAGTAAAAAACCTCTTAATAATTAGTCTATTTGCAGCGTATGCATTCATTTCGTGTGCTGATTTAGCAAAGAGATATTTGGAGGATATTTTTGTTCCAGATTTCAATCGCGACATCCGTAACGAGATCTATCGTTATGTTATATCAAGTTACGACAAAGGAAAGGATATCGAGCTTGGAAAACTCCTAAATATTATGAGTTATCTGCCATCTTCAATTCGGAATATCATGTTAGATATGATGAGAATTTTTTTGCCATTATCGATTGCTTTACTTGTCATGCTCGTTTACTTTTTCAGGTTGAACCGTAATGTTGCTTATGTGCAAATTGGCACATTACTTGTTTTAGTAACCGTAATGTATTTCCATGCGAACAAATTGATACGAGAATCAGATGAATCTATGGACGATTACTTGAAGATTAGCGAGAAATCAAAAGATCGCATTGCAAATTTAGGATCAATTTTTACATCAAATCAAGAGAACTATGAACTGGACAGATACAAAAAACAGAATCAGAAGAATATAGAGTTATACAGAAAATCTCTGCGTGATAATTGGGGACTGAATGCTAGAAATGAAATTCTAATATTCACTTCATTTGCGGTTTTCAATTTTGTTTTGTTTAAACAAAAAATTTCGAATGAAGTAAAAATGAGCATATTCGTAGCTGAAATATATTATTTCCTTAAAATTTTCCAAGAATCTCAAAAAGAAATCGTCGGTTTGTTTGTAAATGTAGGAGAATCGAGAGCGTTACTCAGATATTTAGATGATATTGTTGAAACACTCCGCGATGATAAAAATGTCAAGAAACGTATAAAAAACGACAGATTGCCAGCCGTCAGTTTCAAAGATGTCGACTTCGGCTATGATGTTGATGATAAAAAAATGATTCTTGAGGAATTCAATATGAACATTTTTAAAGGTGAACGAGTTTTCCTGAAAGGAGCGTCTGGTTCTGGAAAATCCACGATTTTCCAGTTGCTTTTAGATGGACTACAACCAACAAATGGAGACATAGAAATCTTCGGTCGTTCTAATGAAGATATGCGGGGTCACATTTTTTTAGTAGACCAGAGAACTAACTTGTTTAATGAATCGGTCATCAGGAACATTCGATATGGAAATGATTTCGTCGAAGAAGAAGAAATTGAGAACCTTATTGATAAAATTGGAGTCAATATCTTTGATAAACTACCGGATGGTTTACAAACTAAAGTGGGTATAGACGGATCAAAGGTCAGCGGTGGTCAGCGTCAGCTAATTATCCTTTTACGTGCGTATTTCTCGGACGCGAAAATCATCCTCCTGGATGAGCCCATTGCATCGATAGACACTGAGAATGTCCCTTTGATTATCAAGATGATCAATGAGATCGGAAAGAACCGCACTATTATAGCAATTTCGCATAATGAAGAAATAGAGAGTGTGTTGAATCGTTCTATTGAACTTTAAACTCTCATTGCGTTTAAACTGCTAACTAAATTTCAATCGATACTTAATCGAAGAATGGAAGAATTAAAGAGAGACTTCGAACTATTTGGTTTGGACGAAAAATTTGATTTGAAGTCTCTTAAAAGGGCGTATTATGATTTAGCTTTGATTGTTCATCCCGACCGAAATACTTGTATTGACAAAAAGGAAGCGAATGATGAAATGGAATATCTAACGAAATCGTATAAGAAGTTGAAAGTATTCTTTGAAAAGCGAGACTTTGAGAACGAAATCACCAATTCAAATGATTTGAAAGAAAATTACAATGAGTCACTCGTGACTTTCCAAGATATCTTCTACGAAACACAAGATGAAATCTTTAAGGAGAAAGTTTGGAATGATACTGAGTTTACATCTGATGACTTTGTGATAAATACAGGTTCTGGGTTTCAATCTGAAATTCAATCAGATTATAGAAACTCAGACTTCAATAAAGTTACATATGATCCCAATGTAGAAACTGACGAAAAAGTCGAAGAATTCAAAACATCTGATGCAATAATACCGATTGAAAACATAGGGACTCTATCACTGAATGACATATCTTCAGACTATCCACATGATTCCTTTCCAAATCCCAATCTGGTAGAGCGGTTACCAAAAGACATTAATGAAAGGTTTGAAAACTTGCAAGATATTGACCTATTGCTCAAAAAAAAACTGAGCGAACGCTCAGAGATTTCTTGATTCAGAGAACAAGTCCATCAGAACTTAACCAAACTATTTTTTCAGCTTTTTGATAGCATTTTTCGCTATTTTACGAACTTTTCTTTTACTCATGTTCAGCTTAGAACTTGTAAGCTTCAGATTGTTTTTATAGTAGTATCGGTAAAAGATCACGAGCTTCTCATTTTCTTCTAAATTTGATATGATTGAATCATACAAACTATTTTCAATAGATGATCCTGGATCATATACTAAAGTATCAATCAACACATTGTCACTTGAAACAGAATATGTATCAAACGATAGTGTATCTAGTGATGCCTTTTTAATTTTTTCGAGTTTCTCTTTCTTCATATTGAGAATTTTATCAATTTCGGTATAAGTATTGTTAGTTTCAGCTTTTTTCATGATTCGCAATTTATCATGAATATGATATGGCAATCTGATCATTCGAGCTTGATTCTGAATACAATTATTTATATAAGCTTTGATCCAATAAGTAGCATATGTCGCAAATTTAACATCTTTTGAAACATCAAACATGTCGATAGCCTTTACTAAACCGAAATTTCCTTCTTGAATGATATCATTGATCTCAAGTCCTGTATAGAAATACTTTTTAACGATACTTCGCACAAGTCCTTGGTTACGATAAACCAACTCTTCGCGACATTTATTAGAAATATCGAAAGTCTTTGAGTTCAGGTTTCTAAAGAGGTCATGTTCTTCCTCTTTTGTCAATAAAGAATAATCATTTCTTTTGTTGAATAATTTGGTCTTCTCATAAGATAATCCCGTATGTTTGTTCAATAGAAATGAATCAACATGATAATTTAGAAATAAAATAACAGGAAAACGAATTAACATCCTTATATATTTTGTTTTTGTGTCGTTTTTGTGTTGTTTTGTGTCGTTTTGTATTGTTTTGACTTTTACTATTTGTAGTAATAAGCTCACTAAGTATTTTTCTAAATCATTTTTGATAAAATATAATATATAGAATATAGGTTTAAGCTCTTATTTGAATCACCTTTTTACTTTTTTTCCAAAAAAAACCTTTTTATTTTCGTTTTTTTTTCGTTTTTTTCGCTTTATGAACTCTCTTGCTTAAATGGTACAGTTTTAGAACATCTCCCGTGTAATCTCAACATTCGACATATTCCATCGCGAAATGTCCTGTTTGAAATCATCAGCACCAAAGAACATATAAGACATGTCTAACACACTTGATGTTTTCCACTCAGAAATGTCCTTATTGAACTTTTTCGCATGATGGAACATGTAACTCATAGTCATCACCTTAGAAGTATTCCATTTTCCAATAGGTTGATTAAAACTGTAAGCGTGCCAGAACATACATCTCATATAAAGCACTCTTGAAGTATCCCAGTCACAAATAGGTTGATTAAAATTCATAGCATTATGAAACATATAACTCATATCAGTCACATTAGACATATTCCATTTTCCAATAGGTTGATTGAATTTGTTTGCCATCTCAAAAGTATACATCATATAAGTAACACGAGAAGTATCCCATTCACCAATAGGTTGATTAAACATTGTAGCGTATGAGAACATATGTTTCATAGTATAGACTTTTGAAGTATCCCAGACACCAATAGGTTGATTGAATGTTGCCGCACAATGAAACATATATTCCATATTCGTCACATTAGAAGTATCCCAACGTGAAATGTCATCATTAAAATCTCGATTATGTTTAAATAAAGAGGACATATTTGTCACTTGACTTGTATCCCAGTATTTGATGTTACAATATACTTTTTCCATAGCATTTTTATCATCACCTCCTTTGAAATGATTTTTAACAGCCAACCGTATAGAATCATTATCTAATGGTTTCTTTCGGAATTCTGCAATGTATCGTTCTAGATCATATGGTAGAAGACGTGAAATCATATTCACAATCTTAATCTGCTCTTCTTGAGTTTTACTACACATCTTATAGTGTTTTGCTAACTCAAAGTCTAGCTTCGCTAATACTTCCGGAACTCAGTATATGAAGAGTGTGTAGGTTTAAGCTCTTATTTGAATCATTTTTACAGATGTCATTCCCCATTTTTATTATACCGAATGACATTTCTTCCATATGAAATTACGAAAAATTACGAAAAATGACATGTAGTGACATATAAAGGTAAATGATTCTATCATCTAAACGAACATGAAATATTATGAAGTGTGCTTACTCTGGTAAAACTATCGAACGGTCTGCAACCGCGGCAGACGGTTTTACATACGAAAAAACGGTTATTTTCAATTACGTACGAAAATTCAAAAGATCTCCTATAACCAAAGAAGCATTGACAATTGAGGACATCATATGTGAAGATGACAAAGAAGACACAGTGAATACAAACATTCTTGATGATGTTAGGGAAGATTTAAACGAATACATAGAAGTTTTGAAACAGCCTCAGAATTTTAAAACATTTGATCAAAATTTAAAGGTCTTCTTAAACAAGGACAAAAAGATATCTGTAATTTTTCATGAAATTGTCGATGAAACGGCTAAGAAATCTATGGATGTTCATTTGAAGCACGAACTAAAAGCTGCGTTCCTTGTTCTCAAGGGAATCAGTGGATACTTTCGCTATGAGAATCAGAAAGTTTACGCTCCAAAAAGTTCCATGAACTTTCTATGTAAAAAGCTTGTCACTAGTGAAGAAATCGAAATCTCAAGATATAGCTCTTATTCGAATGAGGCAGAAGTTAAGAAATGGATTGATTCGTTATTTATTGATGAGATTGTTTCAAGACCCATCAAAAATTTGTTAGGACTAGAAAAATACCACGAACAAATGTTTGAAAGAACAGTCGAAATTTCACATTTGAACACAGAGCAATGCAAAGTTATAGATAATATGAAGGCGTTCAATGTTGTCGAAGGTCCACCGGGAACAGGCAAGACAACAGTAATTTCAACAGCAGTGAATCATATAGATTCACAGAATTTTGAAAACAAACATTATACTATTATTTTGAGTGAGAAGAATAAGGCAATCCGGGCGGTGATGGAAAAATTCAAAGCAGATCAGTATTTCAAAGTTTTGGCATTTGGGTCAAACGATTCGATAGATGAATTGGTAGAACATTATCAAATCGACAAAAAAATTTACAATCATCCGAACATTCAAAGGATTTACTTACAAATGAATTGCTTGATTCATGAATTCAATAAACTATTGAAGAAACTCAAAAATATTTCATATAAGGGAATCGATAGAAAAATCCATAGGTTGTTCGGATGGGACGTAGATTTCATACATTACAATATCAGTCATTCTAAACTTTACCGGAATTCAAAACAGATTTGCTTTGAAATCGTTGATGAACTACATGAATTGAGAAAACAATATAAGGACTTGGAACACAATTTCAAATATTCACTGGAAAAAACAAAGGAAATTGTTGCAAACGATTGCTCTATTATCTTATCTACATTTGGAAGTTTGAATAAAGTCATGAAGTTCATAAAAGAACATAACGAAGAGAGAGTTTCTATCTCTGTAATCGTGGATGAAGCGTCAACGGTGAATACTTGGGACGTCTTATTTCTTGAAAAGCAATTTCAAGAACTAGGAGAGTTTACTAATCTAATTCTGATAGGAGATACTCGACAGTTGCCAGTTTACTTTCCATCAAATGATAGCGTATCTAAAGAATCTATAATGGATTTAGCCTTGAACTTCAATGATCCAATTCAATTGAAGATTCAATATCGATGCCCTAAAAAAATAATGGACATTATGAATAGATTGTATTATGATAATACTCTAATTTCAGGGAAAGATATCGGAACCGATGTTTCCAATTCGATTTCTTTCATACACTCAAATGGTGTTGAAAATGAAGAGGAAAATGAAATAGAAGCTCAAGAGATTATGAAAATCATAATGAAATCTGTAAAAATTGATAAGAAAATTCTGATCTTGTCACCTTACAATAGGCAAGTTGCAGTTATACAGGAAAAAATTGATAAAATTGGCTTTGCTAACGTTGATGTGACTACTATTGATAAATCACAAGGAAATGAAGCTGACATTGTCATTTTGAGTTTAGTGAAATCACGACCCACAAGCTTTTTAGATAAAAAAAGAAGCAATGTTATGATATCTAGAACGAAAGAGAAGCTGATTGTGTTGGCAAATCGTCAAAAGTGTCTTGAGTCCCCAAACTCGACATTGAGAATTCTCGCAAAAAACAAAGGATTTTCAAACTTGAAGGAAATATGTGTTCATCTTAACGATAGGTCATAAAGCGAGACGCAAGACTCAAGACGCAAGACGCAAGACGCGAGACGAGAGTCAGTGATTTTGCCTGTAGTTTTTACACTAAAAAATCAAAAACGTCGTTTATGATCAAGTTGTAATAAATCAATGTTATTACCGAAAATGTGATGAACGTTGATAAAATTACATTTTGCACCCCCAAATTATTTGTATGCCCGACATACATGAGAATCGAATAAAAAACCCACAAAATACCGCCAATTATAGAGTGGACAAGAAAGCTATGAGTAGCGTCTTTATTTGATAAATCGATGATATGATATTGGAAAAATGCTATCAGGATAAAACTTCCACTCAAAAAAGAATAAAAACTTACTAGGTCAACAGATTGACTAATGTATTCCAATATAGTTAACAATACCGCCAAAAGTAGTCCACTCTTAAGAAAATTGTGTAAAAGTGATTTAGTAATGTTAATTGACTTCATTAGCTATACATATATTTCTTTTCTGAGAAGTGAAAAAAACGAAAACCGACAAAATGAAAAATGAAAAATGATTGATACAATCTATTGACTGTGAGTGCGTTTTTTATAGAATTAACTTATATATCTTAAATTATAACGGAAATGATTCTAATATTTGATACTGAAACGAGTGGATTGCCTACGCTTGCCGGTGGAAGGTATCATTTGAACCCCAAGAAGTTTAATTATTATGAAAGCTCCAGAATTATAGAAATAGGATATGCTATTTATAAGAAAAATGAGCGTGGCAAATGGATTACCGTCAAAGAAGTGAACAACTTGATCGTTCCGAATGGATTCACGATCGATAACTCACATATTCACGGCATTCAACATCAAACATGTGTTGAGGAGGGTATCGACATAAGAAACGCGCTGAGCGAGTTCGCCGCGGACATTAAGGCGTGTAACAAGATTTTTGCTTATAACATTAATTTCGATGTTAATATTGTGCTTGCAGAAGCGTATCGTGCGAACCATTGTGATATGATCAATGCGATGAAAGAAAAAATGGAAGAACGGAAATGTAAATGTGTTATGGAGCTCGCAAAGAGGAAAATGAATTTGACGCATATAAAGCTGGAACCTTTACACAAGATGCTATTTAAAAGGGATATTGTACAGACTCATCGAGCATTAGATGATGTAATGCTTACTGCCGATGTCTTATTTGAAATTACTAAAAAAAATTTCGAACCACCTGAAACGGATCCTTGAATTGAATTAAAAAACTTCACTGTTTTGTGAAGAAAATTTTATTTTTTTCTAGTCTTTGATCTCTGGAATTGGATTTGATTTGAATTTTCCCGGTTCATTCTTATGATCGTCCCGGTTGTGTGCTTACAATCCAAATCATTCAGTGATTCCTTAACTAAAACCCCGTCTTTATTTGAATAAACGACTGACTTGATTCCAAAGCTCTCGGCAATCTTTTTACAACTTAGACATGGTTTGCCATTTGCTATGTAAGGTGTGCCATCACATTCATAAGCATAACGGATACTATACAGAACAGCTTTTTTAAGGCGTTTTTTATCTTTGACCTTTGAAATTACATCTACTTCGGCGTGACGGGTTACGCAAGTTTTACAATAACGGGAACATCCAGCTAAGCTCGAAAATCCAGTTGACAAGATTTTTCCGCCAACGACAATACAAGCGTAATGATTAGAAACTTTATTTGGATTCAATTTATTATCGGAAGTCTCGAACTACTTTCGATCTGTTCTTCTCAAATTCGATTTCAATAGCGTTTAAAACTTTATTATTACCCATCTTTAGAATATGTCATATCTTATATGAAGTTCTGGAATCATTTTTACTTTTTTTTAAAAGGCCAAAACCATTGGATTATCATTTTGTAACAGATTGTATCACAAGTAAATTTTGAAGAACCGTAAGGTTTTTTGTAAAAATGATGAAAAAACGACCTTGAAACTCTATATGATTACGCAACAAATTTACTTGAATAAAAATGAGTTATGTGCCTGATTTTGTGGCACTTTACGAGATCAACCCTTTTATTATCTTGGCATTAGAAAATGACACAATTCGTATTGCTGTCAAATACTACCGTAAAGGTGGTAAGAAAAAGGCTGCTATTATCAAAAAGTATGGTAGAATCGAGGATTGGGATACATCAAATGTTACTGATATGTCACGTCTATTTTATGATTACATGAATTTTAATGAAGATATTTCGAAATGGGATACTTCTAATGTGACAAATATGTCTTTTATGTTCTTCTATGCTATGAATTTCAATCAAGATATTACGAAGTGGGATACTTCTAAAGTGACTAATATGAAAAATATGTTATTCCATGCTTGTAATTTCAATCAACCCATTGGTGAATGGAATGTTTCAAAAGTTACTGATATGGAATCTGTGTTCCGTTATGCTAAAAATTTCAATCAACCTATTGGGGAATGGGACACTTCTAGTGTAACTAATATGTCTTATATGTTTAAAGTTGCTGAAAATTTCAATCAAGACATTTCAGGATGGGATACTTCAAATGTAACTGATATGAATTGTATGTTCTGTTGTGCTAAAAGTTTCAATCAATATATTGGTGGATGGAATGTTTCTAAAGTGACTAATATGGGTAGTATGTTCCATAGTGCTAAAAATTTCAATCAACCCATTGAAGACTGGGATACTTCTAATGTGATTTATATGAATTTTATGTTTTGGGGTGCTAAAAATTTCAATCAAGCTATTGGTGTATGGAATACTTCTAATGTTACTGAAATGAGAGGTATGTTCGCAAATGCTGAAAGTTTCAATCAACCCATTGAAGACTGGGATACTTCTAGTGTAACTCATATGAGTAAGATGTTTACAGATGCTAATAATTTCAATCTTGAAAATGCTCCTTGGTATCATGATGGTGAGTAAGTTTTGATGAACCGTAAGGTTTTTTGTAAAAATGATGAAAAAACTGATAACAAATTTGCTTGAAGAAATGATGTATGTGCCCGAGTTTGTGGCACTTTACGAGATTATTCCTGATTCCACAGAATCAACAAAATAACCAATCTCTATTCCATCTGAAAATATTAGGTTATCTCTTATTTCATACGTTTTCTTCGATTTTGTGATTTTGAAGCGTCTATCTCTAGTCAACTGATCAAGTTTATAATTCAGCATTTCATTTGTCTTTTTCAAATTGTCGTTTTCTTTCTCTAACATTCGCTTTCGTTTTTCGAGAATATTAATGATAGTTGGCTTGTTTTCTTCATTTTTACTACAAATTTTGTTTTCAATTTGTTTCAGCCTTTCTAGAATTTCATCCATGATTATACATATAAATTGTTATGAACATGAGATGAACTTGTTTTTATACCGGTTTGGTTGATTGCGAGAATCTAGTAGTTGATTGGGGTTGTTGGAGCGTAAGGCATACTATTTGCCAGCCTTTCGTTTTCCATAATATTCTTTGCTAATCTCACTCTTTCCTCGTGGGTCATTCTCATTATTTGATAGTCACTATAACCTCTATTTCTAAGATAATTATTGAGTTTCATTTTTGTAAGTGCACTCATCGTGCCACCCTTCTTTTTCCTTTTGGACACGCGAGTTTTCTTTGGTTTCTTGCGATGTGTCTTTTTGTTACTAGGTTTTCGACGAAGCGTCTTGGACTGTGACTTTTTCACTTTAGGCATCTTATACTATATGTATATAAAATATATGTATATAGAAGCACTTGACAACGTTGATATTTTTTTTGTATATATGTTATAATAGGTCATAGATATGGATTTGGAATTTTTAGAGAAACAAGTCAAAAAGACTTTGACTAATATGGATGCAAACAGACTTACAATTTCGGAAAAATTATTATTCAGATCTAAACCAAGTTCAAAATCAAAGAAAGAACTAAAGGATACTATAATGAAAGCATTACCGTTAAAGTTAATGATGTATCATGACAAATATGTAGATAAATCGGGTTTAAACAAATTGAAATCTATCCAAGAATATCAGGGTTTTAAATACGAAAAAATAAACGAATTTATGAGAACTGGAAAGATTAGTTTTAGTTTGAATGTGTCAGACAGACTGTATCTAAAGAAAAGTAATATTACATCTGATAGTAACTTGATGAAATACACTAATAAGACAAAACAGGATATCGATAAATCTTTCATCATGAATATTGAAAAAAACAAAAGGTCTATGGATGAACTTACAAATACAATTACTAATATCAAGTCAACTATCATGAACGCGCCAAGGTTCAAACGGAATGTCTATGTCTATCGTGGAGAGAGAAATTATGATACCATTTTTGCTTTGAATGAAAAGGATTCTTCATTGAGAAATAACCAAAAACATAAACTGAGGCAGATAAACATGAAAGAGGGGTCAACTTATAATTCGAAAGGGTTTAATTCTTTTTCGATGGCTCCTTGGATTGCATCTCGTTTTAGTGGCAAGAATCCTTGTTGTATTTATAGACTGAGAATTGACCCACAGACTCCAGTTCTTGTTTTGCCTTGGAAAACGTCTGGTGTTTTTGAAGGAGAATTCGAGGTTCTTTTGCCACCAGCAAAGTTCAAAGTAACAAAGGTTAGATCTATAAATTCAGATGAAAATCCACAAATATCTATTAAAGTATATGACATCGAATTTGTTAAAGTGTTAGTGTCTACTTGAATAGTGATTCAAATTGTTTCGGAATCTCAAAGTTTGCTTGAGCATACAATCCCGTAGAACCAAACCCACCGTCCCCACGTTCAGTTTTTGATAATTCATCTTCTTCTACAAGAGAAAATTTAACAGGAGAGAGATCAGGAGAGCACAGTTGAAACAAGCGGGTTCCTTGCGTCAACTTATAATCTTCATCAGAAACATTATCAACACATGCAATAATGTTTCCACGATAGCTTGAATCTATGACTCCAAGAGAGTTGGCCATACGAAGAGGTGTCTTGGATCCCATAGAAGACCTTGGATAAAGATAATAACCTCTGACTACACCATCTTCAAATACGGGCTCACATTGAATTTTCAAATCGATTTTGAATCCTTTTGTCTTTGCTGGTACGGTAACGTCATTAGTTACGACTAAATCAAGACCCGATTCGGTCTCCGATACCTTTACAACGTTCTTGAAATAATCATACGAATAATCACACATAGTTTTGATTTTGAGAAACATGTTTGATTTTTGCTAATGAATAACAATACTTACATAAAAAAACGAAATCATTTTTCACTTTTTATTTAAGAAATATGAAAAATGGTTAAAAAAACTACTTGAAAGTATGTATATAATGTGAATTCATATCAAGGAATAACTTGAAAAATGATGACTTTTAACGAATACGAGAATACTTTCGGTGAGTTCTTAATGGAAACAGGACGGGTGCGCTCGTGGTATGACGAAAGTGAGATGGAAGAAGTTATGGATGCTATTGAAGCAGAAAAGCAGATCTTCACTGAAGTTACAATCAAGGAAAAAGACAAAGTAAAGAAGATCAAAGGAGTCATTAAGAAATGGTTTGGTCATGAGAGCTACGGTTTCTTAACTGTTCCTGGATATGATAGAGACGTTTTCGTGAACATTCGCGATTTCAACACTACCCGTCGCCCGTACATAGGATCCAAGGTAAAAATTGGCAAGATTGAACAGACTGAAAAGGGCTACGTTGCAAAGGAAGTTTGCTTATAGAGTGTTGAGTAATAACCTTTATAGGTTTCCCATTATATGGGTTTTTTTGTTTTCCCTTACATTTGGTTGACAAAAATTGTCAGTCAAATGTAAGGCGTTTTTTATAAAATACATATAAATTTATAATAATATCAAGCAAATATAAGGGTGACTTTAAGTTTGTCCATTGATAATTTGTCAATCCAAAAATCTGCTTTTTTCGAATTGAAAAGTGGGTGTACCTTTTCTTATTATTTATTAGAATTTCAAATTAAAATAATATATAAAAAAGAAAACATAGGGAAAGAAACATAAAATTACTCTAAAATAGGTTCAACATAACTTCAACATAAGTTCAACATTAAGATATGCAAATAATTTATGTGGAACACAATAGAAATATGCACTGAAATGGTCACAGAAATTTCTTCGTTTGTAACTTCAAAATATACATTTGAAAAAAAAGGTACATCCACTTTTCAATTCGGAAAAAGCAGATTTTTGGATTGACAAATTATCAATGGACAGATTTTGAGTTCCCCCCCATTTTTCAAGGAAAATACGAATTAACCTTATAAAAAGATGACATGTTTTTGCAAAAATGTTGAAATAAAAACCTTGAAATCTATGTAGAATAGAATAACAACGAATTTACTTGGAAGAAAATGACTGGCATCGATCACAAGATGTGTTGTCATGTTAGTTCTCTTTCGTATAGAATTGATCAAGTGGACACAAAGAAAGAAAACAAAGAAACATTACTAACTTACAAAACTGACTATAATAAAAATCTTGAAGATTTTATGAATCACGTTATTGAAGGATATTTAGGCGTGCTATTTAATGGTGATCTTAGTTTTGATTATCAACGTGCTCTTATTGACAACTTTACAGAACAATCTTATAAAAATCAGATAAAACTTGATGAATTAAAGACATTATATGAAAGTGAAAAAGAAAAGTCTAAGTTCGAACATATTCAAAAAGTTCATAATGCTTGTCTAGAACCAGAATTATTTCCATTTGATGAAGAATCTTTTAACGATCAGTTTGCATGTATATTGGATGATATAGACGAATTAGAAAGTCTAATTAGTGGTGAAGGCGACTGGTGGTGTGAAAACCACTATATAGATTTGTGTGATTATATGAAAAAGGATAAAAATACACTTGAACTTTTAGATAGACTATTAGTTCTTGAAAGAGATCATTCGTAAAGATATGTTACACGTTATATGCGAGGATTTAGGAAAACTTCTCTAGAATGATTCGTTTGTAAATTGTCCTTGTAATCGTTTTTTATTGATTCGTTGATAATTTTCAAGGGAGAACTGAACTTCGCAATTTTCATTATAGGGATGCTGTGCTCTTCGTCAATTTTCAAATATTCTTGATGCCTCTTGTATAATGAAGAGCTTGAGAATCCTATCGGTTTTCCAATGATACATATAAAGTCTGCCAGAAGCGTCAACCAGAATTCGTCCACTTTTTTTTTGAAGAATTGTTTCAATTTTCCTAGTAAATATTCATTCACTTTGTCTATTCCGTGTTCCTTGTAAATCACTGATATATTTTCATCAGAACAATTCAAGATCTTTTCAAGTTCTTCGGTTGCATCTGTGAAGTCTTCGCCAGAAGATGCATAATGAAAGCTGTCTAGAATTGATTGTGTAATTGGAGGAGTGATACAAGAGACTGCGTAAAGTCCTATATTCCGAATGTGTTTGAACTCGTCTGGAATTTTCGTAGGTAAAATGAACTTTCCATCCTTGAGTTGTCCATGTTCATTTATGACATCATCGAGATGATACGCAAGTCTACGAGATATGTAACCAGCTTTGGCAGTCTTCAAAGAAGTCGAAATCTGACTCACGCGACATTTTCGGATTTCATCGAAATAATTTTCATCTCGAAGGCCATTCAGATATTCTCGAATCTTTGATTTGTGATTTGAATTTCCTTTTGATTTCGTATCAACCATAAAATCAACTTCTTTCAAATCAAAACCAACAGAAAATCCGTGAAAATATGAAGTCTGCAAACCAATTTCATATGATCGTTTCATTGTTTCCAAAATATCATCATTTCGCAAGATTTCATCTTGAACTTCGTATTTATTATTGAAAGATCCACTCAAACAGTTTCCAACCGATGCGTCTTGAATTATAGAAGGATTCAACGAGTTGTTTGCCACATCAAACAATTCATGTTTTATGTGTAATTTCTCGAGTAATTTGTTATCAATTTGAGGCAGATGAATATTCAGCTCATCTCCGTCGAAGTCCCCATCAAACAATGACAAAACGCCGGGGTGTAGCTGTATTGTATTTGTTTTGTTCCATTTGACATTCATTGCGACGAAATTAGATGTTCTTAGAGTTGGCTGACGATTTACAAGAACCAATTCATTCTCTTTCAAGGTGCGGATTATCATTTGTCCATTGGTTGGTTTCTTAAATCGTATATCAAACTTTTTGTCATTTTCAATCGTATACAAAATATCAGTTTGATTATCATATATTTCAGATAAAGTTAATGTTCTTTTGAACTTGATTGGTAGAGACACCTCGTTGAAATTAAGAAACGTATTACCAGTCATTACTGATCTTGCACAGAAATCGGTCCTTTTTCCAGCAATATCTTTGCGAAACCGTCCAGTTTTTCCAGACCCGATTCTCGACTTCAACTCCGTTTTAATTTTTTCTCGAATTCTCTCGATGTTGTCCTCGTCTTCCTTGAGAAAAGAATCGTTCAGTTGTTCATACAAAACTTTCAAGTTATCTTTGTAATTCCCATCAAAGTTTTTTGAAGAAGGCATGCAGTCTTGGGGTAAAACAATAGTATTTCCTATCTTTGATATATTTTTTGATTCGAAGAACTTTGAAAATTCTGGTATTTCATATTTTTGTTCGTCAGATAAAATATGAAATGAAATGCCAGAGATCATTGTTGCTTTGTTTCATATTTGTCAGTATTTTGTCAGTATTTTTAAGGCATTTGCTCAAAATACGTCATTTTTAAAACTATAATTCATATGAGTTCAATATTTTCCGGACCTATTTGACTTCTGCCCTTTCCTAGTCGGAAGCTGCTGACTTTTATCTGATGTTCGTCATGGCTGAAAATTTACCTGAAGATCAAAAAAATAAATACAAAATGATTTTAGTAGAAATTTAATCCTTATGAATGGCAATAAGGAATTTTGAAAATTCCACGCAGTTTTCACCGCTAAAGCGCGACCCTTTCTTGAAAAGGAAATATAGTTGAAATGGTATATTTTATGAATTGCCATCAAAATTCCTTATCTTTTTTTGAAAAATGTTTTGGAATTTCTTGTGATATGTTGTTAGTTTTGAAAATATGGATATTCGAGATAGGAAGCGTCGAATGCAAATTCTCAGGAAAAAGAAAGAGGAACAAAAATTAATTAATGAAATTTTATCAAATATTGACGCTCCGGTGACAAATTCTCATTATGAAAACTTCAAGAACCTAAGTGAAAAAATTCCTGATTTTCGCATGCAGAATTCGAAGGGAACGAAGTCTATGCAGATAAAACCCTGACGTACTTCTGATAAGAGCCAAAACTTACCAATAAGAAAAGGTCAGAAGTCAAATAGGTCCGGACGGTATTAAATGAATTTTAGAAATCTAAAAATAATGACGTATTTCCAATAAATTTTTATTGACAATACTGAAAATAGGTTTTTTTGAGTCGAAACATATAAAATCATTACTTTTTCATTCAAATTTATAATGTATAGGTTTTTTCTTTTTTCGGTTTTTATTTGTTTTTTTTGGCCGTATGGCCTTTTTTTCGTTCAGACCCTTGTGGCCTTTTTAGACTGTTTTGTCTTATGCGTATTCCTTGGAATCACTGATTCCACGAAATATCAAATTCAACCCAATCATTATCGATTTCTTCGAAAGAAAAGTCTTTTCTTGTGTGTTTGATCACGAAACCATCCAGAAAACCCTTATTCGCCCAAGGAATAGACTCAAATTGGTTAAGAATGTTGTGATCTTCTTCGCAGGATTTACTAATCAGTTTAATAAACCCAAGAATAGACCAATGATCACGCCATGCTGGAGCCACAGATTTGAAAATCGTCTTAAACGATGGTGAATCAGACATGTCCTTAAAAATCTTGGTTCTAACTTCGACGTTCACGCTAAATGCTCCTTGATCCGAAGCAAATTCGATCTGTTTTTCTAGGCTCTTCTTAAGAGGAGTCCAGTTAGTATCAATCCACTCCGCACAAAGTGCGGTGTCAGAAGCAACCTTGGCGTCACTCGCATTCTTCTTCGCTTCACTAACGATTTGCGAGTTCGTCCGAATCTGTTGGTAGAACGCCATCTTGTTGTGAGTGTTCTTTTCCAAGTCTTTCTTTTCGAAATCCTCTGTTTTTGGCAGAGGTGTAGGCTTAATATTATATAGTTTCAAGGGGTAGAAACTAACCATTTTGCTTTTTTATAATTTTAATCAAATGTTGTTTGTTTACAGTTGATATTGATTTATCCGCATTAAAAAAATGAAAAATGATTTACATATTCATTATAAGATACTCAGTAAGATGTATTTTAACGAAGAAAACGATCATGATGTTCTTGAAGAGGTTGAATTTGGAATTCTAAGTACAGATGATATCAAACAGTTCAGTGTTGTAGAAATCAAATCTCATGAGACGTTCTGCGGGTCGAATCCTGTGTCGAACGGGTTATTCGATTCTCGAATGGGAGTTCTAGACTACGGAAAGATAACTCCAACTGATGGCAAGAATTCGATTGAAACTTCTGGATATTTTGGACACATCGAACTCGAAACACCAGTATTCAACAACAATTTCTTCATGTATGTTCAGAAAATTCTCAGATGTGTTTGTTTCAGATGCGGATCGCTTTTGATACAAAATTCAAATGGAATTCAAAAGAACAAGAAGTTACAGTATTGCATTGAAAAATGCAAGAAAGTAAGCTGTTGCCCGAATTGTAACTCCCCCACATTTGAGAAAATTGTAAAGACAGATTTGTGCAAGATTCATGGAACGTTCAAAGAAGATGACAATTCTTTCGATTTACCAGCTGATTATGTGCTTCCTCTATTTAAACAGCTTTCTAATGAGACTGTCGAGAATCTTGGATTCAATATCTCAACCCACCCTAAAAATATGATTCTTGAAGTATTGCCAGTGATTCCGCCTTGTGCTCGACCCTCCGTTACATCTATTGAGACGGGAACTAGAATGGAAGATGACCTGACTCTCAAGTATGCAGATATCGTAAAATACAATAATATGATTAAGAAGAAAATTGCCAATGATCCTGAATCAAACTTGATTCGGGATTATGTCAAGAATTTGCAATATCATGTGTCAACTTTAATGGATAACGAGATCTCAGGTGTGATGCAAGCTTCTCAGAGATCCGGTCGACCCCTTAAAGGTGTGAGACAACGTATCAAGGGAAAAGAAGGAAGAATTCGCGGGAATTTGATGGGGAAAAGAGTAAATTTCTCGTCAAGAACGGTGATTACCCCGGATCCAACACTTGATCTTGATCAGCTAGGCGTTCCGAAGAGAATTGCCATCAAGCTCACATTTCCAGAGCGCGTTACAAAGAAGAACATCAACAAACTGAAAAAGTGTATCCTAAATGGTTCAGATAGATGGCCTGGGGCTCGAGCTGTATTTAAAACTCGTCAAAATAAAACCATTTCTTTGAATCATATCGACCTCAAGCAATTCTCCAATATGCTTGAGATTGATGATGTTGTTATTCGTCACATTCAAAACAACGATTGGGTGCTGTTTAATCGTCAGCCGAGTCTTCATAAAATGTCTATGATGGCTCATAAGGTCAAAGTGCTTTCTGGACTTACGTTTCGTCTAAACGTATCAGTGACCACGCCTTACAATGCTGATTTCGATGGAGATGAGATGAATATGCACGTTCCTCAGTCAATTATAACGCAGACTGAATTGGAAGAAATTTGCGCCGTCTCGAATCAAATCGTATCCCCAGCGATCAATTCACCGATTATTACATTTGTCCAAGACTGTACATTGGGGTGTTACTTGCTGTCTATTGATACAAAAGAATTCACAAGGTCAGATGTCATGAATCTCATTTCTAAATTCCCAGATGATGATATCGTTCTGGATAAGGAAACCTACACTGGTTTTGACCTACTTTCATTCTGTGTTCCAAATATTTCATGTGTATTGAAAAACAAACGTGATGAGAGTATTGAAATCATCGACGGAATCATTGAATCCAAAAGGTCTATTGATAAGAAGGTTTTGAAGGACTTGATTCACATTATATTCAAGGAATTCGGAGCAAAAGAGTGTGGTGTATTCTTCAATAAGATACAAAACATAGTTCGTACTTATCTCATTTCATCATCTTTCTCAGTTGGTGTAGAGGATCTTGTAAATCCGAATGATATTGATATGAACATCCAAAAATTCATCAAAAACGGAATTCAGAAACTAAACGAAGATATCGTTATTTCACACAAAACTCACAGTAATTTAGGAGAACGCAACTCAATGAATCATGTCATGAAAGCACGTTCTGATTGTGAGAATATATTGAAATCTTATAATGACGATATCATTGATAATCGATTCATGAATATGATCAATTCTGGTTCTAAGGGAAAACTTATCAATATTGCTCAGATGACTGCATGCCTTGGCCAGCAAGTAATTGATGGTGGTCGCGTGAGCTTCTCAGATAATAGAACGCTCCCTATGTTTCCAAAGTATGATGACACTGCGTATTCGCGTGGATTCGTTGCAAATTCATTTAAGAATGGAGTGAATCCAGCGGAGTTCTTCTATCACGCAATCTCCGGTCGAGAAGGTATTATTGATACTGCGTGCAAGACCGCTACAATTGGATACTTGCAAAGGAAACTCATGAAAACTCTTGAAGATATTCATATTAACTCAGCCGGAGTTTGTTCAGATTCCAATGGAAATATCATTCAATACATTTATGGGAATGATAACTTTGACGGCATTTACATTGAAAACATTAAGATTCCTGCGAATATCAAAATTCACAAAGAAATCAAAGAACTTTCAAAGCAATTTGAAGGAAAAGATATCATCGCCTATCCCTTAAATATCGAAAGAATCCTCAAGAATGTTCCAGAAGTTCTTGACATTGAAGTTGTCAATGAAGAATTTGTAATCAAATCTTATAATGAAATGTTTGAGGAATTGAAGTTTAAGTTTTACAATCATAATATGAATACTCTCAAATATATGCTATATATATACGCAAATCCAAAATACGTTGCAAAGCAAAAGTTCACGAAGAGCAAGTTTAACAAATTCATTGAATGTGTAAAGACCAAGTTTTATGATAGTTTTGTCAACATTGGTGAGAACATTGGCGCACTAGCTGCTCAATCTATTGGAGAACCAGCAACACAGTTAACTCTCAACACGTTTCACACATCAGGTACAGGTGGCAAAGGTACTGTAACTACCGGTGTTCCCAGATTGAACGAGTTACTCAATAATTCTAAGAATCCCAAAAACGTATCTGTCACGATTAGTACTAGTTGTAACAACAAAGAAGACGTGAGTTCTGTTGTAAATAGCATTAAAAAGACTGATGCTAACACTGTCATTAGAAATCATGAAATCAAATATGAAACAACGCAAGAGAAGAGTGAATTGAATGAGTTACTCAAAGACATTTTTGGAGTAAACGAGTCGAGATTTGTGTTGACAATTGATTTTGACGAGAACAAACTTTTCGACACAGACGTTAACATGATAGATATCGTTAGTATGATCTATCAGCGATTTAGTGAGGATATATCTGTTGATGTCGATTATGAAGCGAGTTCGATACGGATTCGTATGAATACAAAGCTTAAAAATAAGGAAAAAACAAATTTACCAAAAGAAGTCATTGATCTAAAGACTGTTTACGAAGGCATTCTAGATTTGACGATAAAGGGGTTTGTTGATGAAGCGTATTCATACAAAGATAATGATAAGTTTTCTATCGATATTTCTTCTAATATAGACGACATAGTTTTCAGTTTGAATGCGCATATCGACTTGAATAATTTGAAGTGCAGTGATGTGAATCAAATTGTCGATTATTATGGGATTGAAGTCGCACGTGAAGTATTGATAAGCGAAATCAATGAATTACTAAGCGCGGCCGCAGATTTAGACAAGCGTCATATTGAAATATTAGTTGATTATATGATTCAATCTGGTAAGATCATATCGATTGACAGAAATGGAGCAAGAAAGAACAATCTTTCATCTTGTATTCAGAAAATTACCTTCGAGGAAAGCGTTCAAAACATTGTGAAATCTGCTGTATATAACGATGTCGACAAGTTGAATGGTGTTTCTGGAAATATCATAACTGGAAAAACATTCAATACAGGTACTGGTATCGTAAAGGTTATCGTAGATGAGCATCACATGTTTGAGAAGAAGGCTAATAATGACAAGGAAATTGAAGACAAAATTTTCGACTTTTCCGTATAAATGGACTTTAAAAGGACTTGAAAATAAAAGTGATAAAAATAGATACAATAACCGAAACTCGCTTAATGGATGGATGTATCAAAGTTCATTTTAGATATGACATTTTTGTGTGAAGTCGAGAAAAGAATTACTATAAAAAGAATCAAACAAGCAAAGTTGACCAAATTCGAAACACAATTTGACGAAGATTACAAGAAAGGAACGTTGCCTGAGGTGCAACGTATTATCATTTCTAAACTAAAGCACGGGGTCCCTTTGACTTTGAAAGAAATTCAATATGAAAAGCAGTTTCGGGTGTAAGAGTTAAGACCCTGTCTCACTTTTTAGAAAGTAGGGGTTTTTTCTTTTTTTCGGTGGACAAATCTGTTTCGTTAAGCAGATTCGTCTTCCATCTGGCATAATGCTACATGATTTACACCAGTCCCGGGGATTCCGGGGATTCCGGGGAACTTCTTCACGTTTACGGAACGTGAAGAAAGTAACTAATCCGACTATTGCCATCAAAGTGATCCGGATTGTTAGAATCATGTTTGTGTATAATATATACATAGTAAGATATAAAAGTTCAAAGTTCATTGAACTTTTCAAAACTCGGGAATTTTACCTATTCTAAATTTATGTCAGTAAACTTTGTGTTTTTTTGAGATGCGTTCTTGACATATAAATATATTTTTTCTAATTATTTCTAATATTTGATAATGTCGAACTTTGAAAGTTATTTAAATCAATTCCGGGTTCAGAAAGGAGAAGCATGCAATTACACGGGAATGACCATAAACCGTGGTTCATTTTACATACCCGAAGAAAACAGAACCACTTTTCTATCAAAATACTACGATCACGTTTTCAAACAAGGGGGAAGTTCAGATTTAATTGAAAGACACAGCGATCTGTGTTGTGTCTTATATGATCTTGATATGAAAATTGATAAGGAGTCGGAAGAAAGAGGATACACTCGAGAAATTATTAACAGTTTCATTGAAATTTCTACACGAATTATGAAGAAATATTTTGATTTACCTGTGTCCGCATATCAGTGCTTTGTTTTAGAAAAGGACAAACCAACCGTCAAAAAAGAGTGTAAGAAGGATGGCGTTCATCTTATGTTTCCATATATTGTTACTGAGCCTTCTATTCAACACTTGATTCGTGACGAAATAGTCATTGAGGCAAAACATCTATTTGAAGAGTGCCTCAATACCATCGAAGACATTGTCGACATCAGCGTCCTTGACAAGAACGGGTGGATGCTTCTCGGCTCTTCAAAAATTGATGGTCTACCATATAATCTTACTGGTATTTGGTCTTACGAAAATATAGAAGATGTTGGTAATACGTTCCCAAACAGAGTAGAAACTTCAGAATATTACACTCCTTCCCTTGATTTAGTGACTTTACTCTCGATCCGTCGTTTTACGCTTGCGGATATCACGAATTTTAAATCAGATATGCAGGATTTTCTAGAGTCTTGGATCGACGATTTCAACACGATTCAGGAAGAAAAGAATAACATCCACACTCGGAGATTTCACGGAAACATCAACAAGGATATGAAAGTAAATATGAAAACTGTTCAAAGTCTTGTTTCAATTTTGAGTACGGATCGTGCGAAAAATTACGAAGAATGGATCGAACTTGGTTTTTGCTTGCACACGATTTCGGATGAATTACTTCAGACATGGATCGAGTTTAGTGAGCGTGTTGATGATTACCGCGAAACTGCTTCTGCGGACTGTTCAGCCCGTTGGGGTAAAATGCGTGAAACGGGCCTTGGGCTTGGGACGCTGCACATGTGGGCGAAAGCAGATAATTATAAGGCGTATCTTGAAATTATTCAAAACGATCTTGAATACTTCATCGTAAAAACTGTCAACTCTGCGTTGTCTAACAAAGATGATGCTAAAGATAAAGCTAAAAAAGAGGTCAATATTTCTGATGTAATCTTTAACGTAGTGCTTGCATTAAAGCAGAAGTATTACCATTATTTCATTTGCTCTTCATATGAAAAAAAACATTGGTATGAATTTGAAGATATACGTTGGGTTGAAGGAGATGCGGATGTTGGTCTAAAGCGTAAAATTCGTGAAGATTTGTATGATGATTATGTCGCAGTGTCTACAAAATATCGTAAATTATCAGAAAGATTTCAAAATGATCATCCGAATAAGGAGAAATATGAACTAATTTCTGCGGAAGTTTTCAAAGTTGCTCAGAAACTTCGTGATGCGACATTTAGAAAACGTCTTTTAGAAGAAGCATCGGAACAGCTATATTGGTCTCGCGACAGAAGCAAACAACTCAGTTCTTCGAAGTTCGAGGAAATTTTGGATGTCAATGAAAAATTAATTGGTATGAAAAATGGTGTCTATGATTTAGAAAAGCAATGTTTTCGTGAAGCCCGATGTGAAGATTATGTATCTTTGAGTGCTGACATAGAATATCAGGAATATTTTTGGAATGACGAAATCATACAAGATATCAATACTTTTATATCACAGGTCTTGACAAACAAGGATGTTCGTGACTATGTTCTACAGACGTTTGCAATGTGTCTCGACGGACAGATTTATAACGAGCATTTCCATATATATACGGGTTGTCACGCAAAAGGTTCAGAAATATTGATGCATGATGGAACTATTGCAAATGTAGAAAATGTAAAAGTCGGCGATATGCTCATGGGACCAGATTCTAAGCCTCGTGAAGTTCATGAGCTTGTCAATGGTTATTCTCAAATGTATGAGATAATTCCGTCTAAAGGAGAACCATTTGTAGTGAATGAAGACCATATAATGGTTTTAAAGGCAACGACAATTAATAATGTTGTTAAATGTACAAATGAGAAACGCTTTAAATTGTCGTGGCACGAAAGGGATATATTTGGTTTTCCGGTATCTAAATGTAAAAACTTTCCGTATAATGGAAGGCTTAAATACAAAAAGAATGTCATCTATTATAAGACAGAAGATGACGCAAGGAATGCTATCGAGATTTATCGAAATGATCTCATCATGAACAATCTAAATTATATAAAAAATGGTGATGTAATTGAAATACCACTTAAAGAATATATCAAAAGAATGAAAAAAATTAATGGTGCAAAAAACTACTTTCTATTCAAGGAAGGTGTCGACTTTCCAGCAAAAGACGTAAAAATTGATCCGTATATGTTAGGGTATTGGTTGGGTGATGGTACATCGAAGGCTTTTGCAATCACAACGATGGACGACATAGTCATTGATTATTTTGATCAGAAAACAGTAGTGGACGAGAATATGGATAAGAAAATTTATTATAAGAAGAACAACAAAGCTAAAACAATTTACTATAGTTCTAAGGAAAGGAAACCTGGAAAGAATCGTCTTCTAAATGCAATGAAGGAATACAACATATACAATAATAAACACATTCCTTCCGTATATAAATTTAACAACCGTCAAACAAGACTTGAGCTCTTGGCTGGACTTATTGATTCAGATGGTCATTATAATGTCAAATCCAAACATTATGAAATAACGTTGAAAATAGAAAAACTGATTGATGATACAGTATATCTCGCACGTTCATTAGGTTTCGCTGTAACTAAGAGAACAGTTAAAAAAACATGTACAAATAACGGGAAAACGGGTATGTATTTCAATGTGCTCATTTGTGGTAATAACCTGAACGAGATTCCTGTGTTAATCGAGAGAAAGATAGCAAGAGACCGATTAAAAAAGAAGGATCCTCTAAAATTTGGTTTCAAAGTAAATAAATTAGAGAATGATCAATATTATGGTTTCAAATTGAATCAAGATCATTTATATTTAACGGGTGATTTCTTTGTACACCATAACTGTGGTTCGAACGGGAAGAGCAAAATCCTAGAATTATTTGAGTTGTCTTTTGGACAATATTGTTCGAAGCTATCAATTGCAGCGTTGACACAAAAACGAGTGTCATCATCTGCGGCAACTCCTGAAATCGCTCGTCTTCGCGGTCGTCGATTTGTTGTGCTTCAGGAACCCGGAGAAAATGAAATTTTGAATGTTGGACTCATGAAAGAGATGACTGGAGGAGATAAAATTGTGGCTCGTTCGTTGAATAAAGACCCAATCGAATTTAAACCCCAGTTTAACATGATTTTAACCTGCAATCAACGTCCAAAAATTCCATCGGATGATCAAGGTTCATGGCGTCGAATCCGTGTCGTTGAGTTTACATCGAAATTCACTGCTAATCCTGATCCTAATGACCCGAATCAGTTTATGATTGATACGGATTTGACATCGAAATTGAAAAAATGGGGAAAGCCATTTTTTTGGATTCTGACGCAATATTATAAAGAGTTCAAGAAAAACGGTTACAAAGAGCCAGCGGAGGTGACCGCGGCAACGAATGAATATCAGAAAGAACAGGACGCATACAGTGAATTCGTAACCGATTGCCTCAAACTCGACAAAACTTCTTATGCTGATGTCAAAGAGGTTTATATAGTCTTTCAAGAATACGTTCGTTATAATAATGACCAGAAGCCAAGTAAGAAGGCTTTCGAAAAATATATGAATACTCGATTTGGCAAGTTTGGAAGACACAGAGACTCTAAATGCTGGAAAGGTTTCAAAATAGATGAGGCTGCGCTTAATGAAAATTATGGTATATCTGAAAATCCAGAGGACGAGTTGCTGTAG
>Ga0213861_10000437_pt1 | contig 36682 bp, 39 predicted proteins | sample PICome_4_FD_160110 | JGI IMG/M metagenome (GOLD analysis project Ga0213861, IMG submission 160110) | Coastal seawater microbial communities near Pivers Island, North Carolina, United States - PICO131 | ecosystem: Environmental > Aquatic > Marine > Coastal | place: USA: North Carolina... | reverse complement strand
CGCGTGAAATCTTTGATGAATCGCGTGAATGGATTGCCGAGCGTAACATCTTTGAGGATGGGCTTGGTGAGCTGACCTATGAGGAGTCTATCGTCGCACCAAAGATGGCAGAACCAGCATAGTAAGATCCGCGTACTCGAAAATTAATAAACAAATGCATTGATTTAACGTACAGGTTCAATGCACTATTTTCAGGTAAGGCTCTCCGACCGCAAACGAGTCGGCATCGTAATGGGCCATCTGACACAAAGATTCAGGGAGAGATCTATGTATAGAAGAAGCCTTTTTGGCCTTGCAGCAGCGTTAGCTGTCGCCGGCACGTCCTTGTTTGCTCAGGACATGATCAAGATCGGTGCGATTGCACCTAAAACTGGCCCACTCGCGGGTGGCGCTGTCGTAACCCAGTGGCCCAACGTGCGCCTTTGGGTGGAAGAAGTGAATGCACGCGGCGGTCTGGACGTTGGCGGCGAAATGAAGATGCTCGAATTGATCGAGTATGACGACAAAACCAATCCTGGCGAGCACATCAAACTGGCGCAGCGTCTTGCAACGCAAGACAAAGTTGATTTCGTGGTTGCCCCATATGGCACTGGTTTCAACATCGCGACCGCGCCGATCTATGGCAAGTACGGCTATCCGATGATTGCGGTCTCTGCGATCACTGACAAGATGGAAGAGCTGACAACGCGCTATCCAAACCTGTTCTTCACGCTTGGGACCACGACGGCCTTCGTGGACGGTTTAAAAGAGATCATGATCGAGCAACGTGATGCTGGTGAAATCGGTAACGAGATCGCGATGGTCAATGTGGCTGACGCCTTCGGTATTGAGCTTGCTGATCGCGCACGCGAGCTGTTCGGCGAAGCGGGTTTCGACATTGTCTATGACAAGTCTTACCCTCTGGGCACACCAGATTTAAGCCCTGTAATGAAGGGTGCCAAAGACAGTGGCGCGAAGGCGTTCGTTGCTTGGTCCTACCCACCAGACAGCTTCGGACTTGCCGAGCAGGCGATTATCGAAGACCTCGACGTAAACCTTTATTACTCTGCAGTTGCGACGAGCTTCCCAGCGTTCAAAGGCGCTTATGGCAACAAGATTAACAACGTCTTGGGTGCTGGCGGTACCGATGTGGATAATCCAGCGATCGCGGCCTACCGCAAAGCACATATGGATATCACGGGCGAAGTCGCGGATTATTGGGCATCCGCCAACACATACGCGTCTTTGCAAATCCTAGAACAAGCGATTGTTGGCGCAGCCACGCTCGATCGCGAAGTTGTCACTCAGTATATCAAGGACAACTCGTTTGAAACGGTGATGGGCGAGCTGAGCTTTACCAACAACTTCTCCAATACCTTCTGGTCCGTGGGCCAGTGGCAAGATGGCGTCTTTCGCGGTGTGAAGGGATCTAACGTGATCGGCGCAGTACCTGTGCGCGCAAAAAGTGGTTGGTCTGAGTAAAAAGAACTGGCACGGGCGGGGACTTTCCCGCCCGACCACTCTCGGGAGATTTCATGCTCGACATACTCGTTTCCGGCCTGCTTTTGTCAGGCACCTATGCGCTTGTCGCGATGGGTCTGAACTTGCAATACGGCGTTGCACGGATCATGAACCTCGCCAATGGCGAGGTATTGGTCTTGGGGGCTTTGGCTGCATTCTGGCTTTATACAACGGCGCAAATCAGTCCAATCCTCACGGTTTTTCTTGTGATCCCGGTCGCTTTTATCGGCAATTGGTTGATCTATCGTTTCCTGCTGAGGCCTCTTGTGCGCCGCTCCAAATCGCAAGGCGCGCTTGAGGTTGATAGTATCCTCGCCACCTTTGGCATGTCGTTCATTTTTATTGGCATCATGGTGTCGATTGAGGGCGGCTTCTTCCTTTATAAATACTTAAGCGAGCCGATCTCCATTTTAGGATCCACCACATCGCTGAACCGCCTCGTCGCTTTCTTGCTCGCAGCACTGATCGCCGCTGCGCTCTATATCTGGCTGCATTACTCACGCCCCGGCGTCGCAGTGCGCGCGGTGTCTGTGTCTACAGAAGCCTCTGGTCTTGTGGGCATCAACGTACCACGCGTTTCGGCTTTGGCCTTCGCATTGGGCGGCACCATCACCGCCGTGGGCGGCGCATTGATTTCGACCTTTATCACGCTAGACGCCTCAATCGGTGTCGTCTTTACGCTCAAAGCCCTGATCATCGTCATCATGGGCGGCGTTGGCGAAATTCGAGGCGCGATTGTTGCGGCAATTATCCTTGGCCTTGTGGAGACAGGTGTGGCCACGCTGGTTGATCCGGGCCTGACACTTGCTGCCGCCTATTTCATCTTCGTCATCATCCTCTTGTTCCGCCCGCAAGGCCTGTTCGGGAGACGTGCAGTATGAATCCTGCAACCGTGCAAGAGCTTATCTGGGCAGGTGTGCTTGTCGCGCTCGCTGCGTTCTGGCCGATGATGTCCAATGGCTATTGGCTCGGGATTGGCGTGGATGTGATGATGTACACGACGCTTGCTACATCGTGGATGCTATTCTCTGGCCCGACGCATTATATATCACTCGCCTCTGCTGCGTTCTTCGGGGTTGGCGGCTTTGTCGTTGGCTCGGGGATGAGCGATTATGATGCGAGTTTCTGGTCGATGCTGGCGCTGTCTGCGGTTATCGGCGGTGTACTTGCCGCGCTGATCGGACTTGCGACGCTGCGATTGTCAGGGGTCTATTTCGTTATTTTCACGCTAGGTTTGGCAGAAATGATCCGCAATCTGGTGAGCTGGGTGCAGAACAATTTTCTCGGCTCGCGCGGCCTTTATGTCCTGACGGACTTCACCGATGCACATCTTTATTGGATGCTGCTTGTGACCGCGGGTTGCGTCTACCTGCTGGGATGGATCATCAGCCGTTCGCGTCTTGGCTTTGCACTGCGTATTATTGGCGGTGATGAAACCGTCGCGCGTCATGTTGGCATCAACACCGCTATGGCCAAGGTAATCCTGTTCACCACCACTGGTATTTTCGGTGCCATCGTCGGAGCTATTATCGCCCCCCGTTGGAGCTACATCGAACCCAATCAAGTCTTCTCCCCGCAGCTGAGTTTCTTCATCGTCATCATGGCGCTTTTGGGCGGCTCAGGACGGCTTTGGGGGCCAGTGGTTGGCGTGATCCCGTTTTTGTTGATCTGGAACTGGGTCGATTCAAACTTCCCCAATCAGTCGATCTTGGTTCTTGGCGTTGCTTTCTTGCTGATCGTCTACTGCCTGCCGCACGGTTTTGTCGGACGGATCGAACAACTGCGCGCGTACAAAAGGGGACGTTCATGAAGCAGGCCGGCGCAGTCCTTTCAGTCAAAAATGTCACTAAACGCTTTGGTGGATTGGTGGCGGTTTCGAACCTGTCGTTCGATGTGGCAGAACATGAGATGGTTGGCATCATTGGGCCTAACGGCTCTGGCAAGACGACGATGATCAATATGATCTCAGGGGTCTTTGCCCCTACGGATGGTCGGATTTCGCTGCGCGGGCGTTTGATCTCTGACGCGGCTCCGCAAATTATCGCGCGCGAAGGCGTGGGGCGCACGTTTCAATTGGTGCGCTTGTTGCCAGGTCTTTCCGTTTTAGAAAACGTTATGGCAGGTGCAGTTTACGGCCACAAACGCCGTTGGGGTCGAGAAGCCGAAGATTTCGCGCATAGCGTTTTGGAGCGTATCGGCATGGACGCGATGAGCCACTCGCCTGTGTCCTCCCTCACCTACATCGATCAAAAGCGCGTCGAGCTGGCGCGCACATTAGCTGGCGAACCCAAGGTTTTGTTGTTGGATGAATGGCTCGCGGGGTTGAACCCAACCGAGCTTGAGACAGGGATTGAGCTGATCCACAACCTGCGCAATGAGGGCCGCACTATCGTGATGGTCGAACATGTGATGGACGCGATCCGCTCGCTGTGTGATCGCTGTGTGGTCATGTCCTCAGGTGCTAAAATCGCCGAAGGCACGACCGATGATGTGCTCTCTGACCAAGACGTGATCCGCGCTTATCTGGGGGATGACGATGCTTGAAGTCACCAACCTCTCTGCGGCCTATGGCCAGCATCCATCGCTGAATGATATTTCGATCAAGGTGAAAACGGGCGAAGTTGTCGTTATCCTTGGGGCAAATGGCGCTGGTAAATCGACGCTGTTGCGCGCGATTTCGGGGATTTGTGAGGGCAAGGTCTCAGGCGACGTGACGTTGAACGGAGAGAGCCTGACAGGCCTGTCTTCTGACGCAATCGTCGAAAAAGGCGTGGCGCTTGTACCGGAAGGTCGTGGGATCTTTGGTGATCTCACAGTGAAAGAGAACCTGATGCTGGGCGCATATTCTGCCAGTGCACGCGAAACGGAACGCGAAAATCTTGAGCGCGTTTTGATGCAATTCCCTAAGCTGCGCGAACGGCAGGGCCAGATCGCACGCACAATGTCGGGGGGCGAACAGCAAATGGTTGCGATTGGCCGCGCGATCATGTCCGCGCCTGAGATTTTGATGTTGGATGAACCTTCCTTGGGTCTGTCACCGCTACTATGCAAAGAGCTGTTTCAAAACCTCACCCTTGTGAAAGACCTTGGCATCGGGGTGCTGTTGGTTGAGCAGAATGCAAAGCAAAGTCTCGCAATTGCGGATCGTGGATACCTTTTGGAAAACACCCGAGTCACCCATGAAGATACTGCTGCGCGCTTGGCCAATGACCCTGCGGTGCAGCGGGCTTATCTCGGTGCGGGCAGCAAGACTTCGGCAAGACCATCGACGCGCTCCACTCCTCTTGTTGAAGTCACAAAATCAACCAAGCCGACTGGTAATCCCACGCCTCGCCGCAGTGCGGATCAACAGATTGGTGGTTCCATTGATGATCTGGTCGCGGTGGCGACAAAGACCTCTGCAGAAGCACCGCGAGGTTCCGCGCCAGAGACAATGGCAGCCGCACGTCAACTGGCGAGTTCCAAGATCGAAGTGGTGTTGAAAGACATCGAACAAGCCGCAATGAACGCCCGTCAGCGGGCACCGCGCCAACCGCGTGAATCCACTCCATCCAAGGCCGTGCCAGAGCAAGCCTCAGCGCCACCGCCCATCATTGAAGTCTACAAACGCCCGCGCGTCGAGGTTTACCGCCGCCGCCCATCAGGCCAGTTCGAAAGGGATTGATATGTTAGATATGACCGTTTCCGCCCCCGCGATTAAAGGGATTTATATCGATGGTCAGTGGCATCAAACGCCGCGCCAGTTTGATGACATTAACCCGAATGACGGCGCGCTTTGGGCCCGTATACCTGACGCGACGGGGGCCGACACAAAACGCGCGATTGATGCGGCGCAAGCGGCCTTTCCTGCCTGGGCTGCGCTGAAGTTTCAAGAGCGCGCTAATCTGATGCTTAAGGCCGCAGAGATCATCGAACGCCGCGCTGGTGATTACATCCCTGCTGCCCAGTTCGAAGGTGGCGGATGGTACGGCAAAGGGGTCTATGAGACCAAAGTCATGCCAGAAATGTTCAAAGCTGCCGCCGCCGCGTGCTATACGCCGATTGGTGAAGTGCTCCCCTCGCTCTATGGTAAGGTCTCCAACGCCGTGCGCTCGCCCATGGGCGTGATCGCGATCATCACTCCTTGGAACATGCCGGGCATTTTGGCGACGCGCCCCTTTTCAGTGCCGATGGCGATGGGTAACACGATTGTGTTGAAACCCTCTGAGGATACGCCTTACCTGGGCGGTTTGTTCTTTGCCGAAGTCATGGAGGAAGCCGGCGTGCCGCCCGGTGTTTTCAACGTCATTACCTGTTCGCGCGACAATGTGGCCGAGGTCGGAGATGAGATGGTCGACAACCCTAAGGTCAAAGGAGTGGCCTTCACTGGTTCTGCTGCGGTGGGTCGGCGCATCGCTGCAAAATGTGGGGCGCATCTAAAAAAGGCGTGTATTGAGCTTGGTGGCAAAGACAGTCTTATAGTTCTTGAAGACGCAGATATGGAGCGCGCGACATCCTCTGCAAGCTTTGGCGCGTTCATGCATCAGGGCCAAATCTGCATGAGCGTTGAAAAGGTGTTGGTGCAAGAAAAGGTCTATGAGGAGTTTATGAAAGGCTTCGTTGCGCGCGCGTCTAAACTGAAGACGGGCAATACCGCTGACAAAGCCAATGTGATCGGCCCATTGATTAACGAACGTCAAGCGGAGCGCGTGAAGCACCAGCTTGATGATGCCGTCGCGAAGGGTGCCAAAATCGTGCTTGGCGGTGGTGTCAATGGACGGTTTGTGGAGCCTACGATTGTTATCGATGTCACCTCCAACATGGACATTTGGCGCGATGAGACCTTTGGCCCTGTCGCTGTGGTCACCACGTTCAAGACCGACACCGAAGCGATCGCGATGAATAACGACACCGAATACGGTCTGTCAGCGGGCATTATCAGTCGCGATGAGTACCGCGCCATGGACATCGCGCAGCATTTGGAAACGGGCATGTGCCATATCAACTGCTCACCTATCAACGACGAAGCCCACGCACCGTTTGGCGGCACCAAAGCCAGCGGCTTGGGACGCTATGGCGGTCGATGGTCGCAAGAAAGCTTCTCTGAAACGCGCTGGATCACGCTGGATCGTGGCCAAAAACAATATCCACCGGTGTTTTGAACATGAAAGATATCGTAAAAGGCAAACGCATTTTGGTGACGGGCAGTTCCTCAGGGATCGGTCTTGAGACGGCCCGCACGCTATCCGAACAAGGGGCCGAAGTTTTGGGTGTCGATGTCAATAAGTGCTTCGATCATGTTGATGAATTCTACCGTGCGGACCTCTCGGATCCGCGCACTATTGATGCCCTGATTGATGTGCTGCCAGAGGACATTGATGGATTGGTGAACAATGCGGGGCTTCCGCCAACGCAGCCTGCCAATCGATTGTTGTTGGTGAACTGGCTGGGGCTGAAGCGCCTCACCCATGGGCTCATTCCGAAACTAACCGATGCAGCGAGCATCGTGAATGTCGCCTCGCTTGCAGGGCATGGCTGGCCGAATGCGGTTGATGCGATCAAAGCGGCGGAGCATCTGGATTACCACAATCTTGATGAGTTTATCGAACAATGGAAAGTGTCATCTGAGGGCGGTCGGAGCTACTTCTTTTCCAAAGAGCTGCTGATCACATGGACCATGCAGAACCGCTGGACTTGGCGCGATCGTGGCATTCGCATGAACGCGGTCAGCCCGGGGCCGGTGGATACGCCAATCCTAACCGACTTTATTCAAACGCTCGGCGAGCGTGCGACAGAGGACCGTGACACGATGGATCGGCCCGGCACACCCGAAGATATTGCCCCTGTGATTATGTTCCTTTTATCGGACATGACACAGTGGATCAGAGGTTTCAACATTCAGGCCGACGGTGGCATGGCGTCAAATCTGACCTGCCGCGCGCACGGTTTATAGGGAGGGGAAAAGATGGGGCTCATTGGCTGGATCATTCTCATAGTGATTCTTTTGGCAATCATCATCACACTTGCTGCTTGGTGGTATGAGCGGGGCAACAACGAAGTGTCGCTTCTGCGGACTGGCGTAGGGGGGCGTCGCGTCGTGATCGATGGCGGCGTGCTTGCGATCCCCTATTTCCACGAGATCAGTCGCGTGAATATGCAAACTCTGCGCCTTGATGTGGATCGACGCGGAGATTCATCCTTGATCACGCAAGATCGCTTACGTGTCGATGTTGGCGCGGAATTCTACGTCTCTGTCATCCCTGAGGAGGATTCAATCACACGTGCGGCGCAAACCCTTGGCAAGCGCACGTTTCAACGCGATGAGCTGCGCAATTTGATCGACGGTATGATGGTCGATGCTTTGCGCTCTGTTGCGGCACGTATGTCGATGGATGAGCTTCATGAGAGCCGCGCGCAGTTCGTTGGCGAAGTGCGTGAAGGGTTGAAAGACACGCTTGCGCGCTACGGGCTACAACTCGATAGCGTGTCCTTGACCGGTCTCGATCAAACACCGTTTTCATCCTTGGACGAGAACAATGCGTTTAACGCGGTAGGAATGCGCAAACTGGCAGAGGTTATTGCAAAATCCAAAAAGGAGCGTGCAGAGATTGATGCAGACAGCGAAGTGTCGGTGCGGCGCGCGTCTATGCAAGCCTCGCGTCAACGTCTTGAGATTGATCTAGAAGAACGCCGTGCAGAGATCGCGCAGCAACAAGAGATCGAAACACTCGCTGCCGCTCAGATCGCAGAAGTTGCGAAACGTAAAGCCGACAGCGAGCGCGCGGCGACAGAAGCTAAGATCCACATGGAACGCTCAATCCAAGCGGCTGAAGTAGAGCGGGAGCAAGCGCTCTCTATTGCCGAGCAAGATCGCGAGATTGCGATTTCCGCGAAGTCTCAGGAAGAAAGCCGCGCGCAAGCAGAGGCGGACACAGCCCGTGCAGAAGCTGTAAAAGCGTCCGAGGCACTCGTGACTGTGCGTGCAATGGCCGAAGCGGAACGTCGCGCGAAACTTGCCGATATCTCTGTGAAATCAGACGCAAACACTGCCGCTGCGCGCGCGGCAATCATGGCAGACAGTGACAAAGCGACAGCCAAAGACAAGGCCGCTGCACGACGCGAAGAAGCAGAAGCAGAAAAAGCAGTTAAGCTGGCTCAAGCAGATGCAAACCGCGCGCATATTGAGGCTGAGAACTCACGCTCTGATACTTTGGTCGCAATGGAGCTTGAGAAAGCTCGCCTTGAAGCGATGCCAAAAATCGTCAGTGAAATGGTCAAGCCGGCAGAAAAGATCAATTCGATAAACGTCAATCATTTGACAGGGCTTGGTGGGTCAGGCGGCAGCGGTGGCGAAACTGGGCCAAAATCACCTGTGACAACTGCGATGGATTCCATCATGGATATGGCTGTACAATACCCACTGCTGCAAAAGATTGGCGATCAAATGGGCGTCTCGTTTGACGAGACACTTGGCAAGAAAAAGCCAGAATGACGCGGTTGTGGTTGTTTCAATCCGTTTCGACGCACTGTAAGAAAAGTCGGCCTCAACATTGTCGGCTATTGAAGTTGCCAGACGCGTGAGAACTCGCATCAGATTGCTGGTGCAGCCTGAATCTATGCGCTCAATAATTGACGCCAGTCAGCGAGAGCAGCGGCGCGGTTCAGGTTGAAATTGAGACATTAATAAAGCTGGAGTTTCTATGGCTAAAAGCCAACATTACCCCTGACCACTGGCTCAAAGATTTCGCAGAGGCGCCCTTCAAAGAAGAGGTGCACCCTCTCATATTCAAGGAAAATGCCATGCGATCACTTGGAGAGAATAGATAAAAAGCACCATGAAACAAGCGCCCGAAGATACTGAAATTACTTTGGCTCAATTGGATGAAGACCCATTTCCAATATACAAGCGTCTGCGGCGCAAGGCGCCCGTTGTGCAGGTCAAAAACGCCGGACGCACGTTTATAACAAAAGCCGTAGATACTAAATATGTGAAAGACAACCCGGATATTTTCAGCTCAAACGATCCGAACACACCAATGAGGCGAGCCTTTTGGGCACATACCTTGATGCGTAAAGATGGCCAAGAACACCTGCGTGAACGTATGGCTATGGCACCATCTTTCGCACCCAGGGTAATTCGTGATGAATGGATTCCGGAATATGAAAAAATTGCCAAAGAATATGTGGCCCGCCTGCCACGCGGCGAGGTGGTTGATTTGTTTTCTGCGCTCTCCGGCCCCTATGCCGCCCGCGGTCTTGCCATTGTGCTTGGGATCGACGCGGCCACAGACGATCAAATGCAGCGCTGGTCACAGGCCTTGATTGATGGTGCAGGAAATTTCGGCTGGAAGGATGAACCGTTCCAGCGAGCCGATCGCGCCAATGAGGAAATGCATCGGCTTTTCGACAGCCTTCGAGACCAGCATCACGCCAAACCCAACAACTCCGCATTGTCGGTTATGCTCAACGCAGATGATCCAATTGAGAAAACACAAATTTACGCCAATATTAAAATCGCTATTGGCGGCGGAATTAACGAGCCCCGCGATGCCCTGAATACCGTCTTATTTGGACTGCTGTCCAACCCAGAACAATTGGGAGAGGTGAAGCGCAACGCGGATTGGGACAAAGCTTTCGAAGAAGGCATTAGATGGGTTGCTCCAATTTCTGCCTCATCGCGGTTGGTCGTTGAGGATACCGAAATAAGGGGATGTTTCATCCCAAAAGGAGATGTGGTCATGACCATTCAGGCCAGTGCAAACCGTGATGAGGATCTGTTTGAAGATGGTGAGTCCTTTTTCGTTTATCGCAACACGAACCCACATCAATCTTTTGGCAATGGTCCACATTTTTGTCAAGGAACTCACATTGCACGCCGCGCGGTGGCGCAGGTCATGTTGCCCATATTGTTCGATCGCTTTCCAAATATGTCCTTGCCCAAACCAAGCGCCGTTAACTGGCGCGGTTTTGGCTTTCGCGGGCCACTCAACCTACCAGTCCTGTTGAAATAGAATGAAACAGTCCACAAAGACCAACCCGATGCTCGGTGATTTTCCGCATCCAAATTACCCAAAGGGAAGCGCCTGATGAAAGAGGCTGATGCCGTCATTGCCGGCGGCGGGATCGGAGGTTAAACCCTCGCGCTCACGCTGCATCAAATAGGGGTATCTTGCGTGGTGCTGGAAACCGCCAAAGCCATGCGTCCTTTAGGTGTTGGAATCAGTATTCAACCAAACGCCGTGCGCGAACTATTCGCGTTAGGGGTTGGGGTGGATTTGTTGGATCAAGTCGGCCTCCCAGAGAAAAAAATGATGAAATCACCCCTAAACACTTCAATTGAAGAAACACAAAAAATGCGACAAAAAAAGTTAACACCACGCTACGCTAAAACTGCCACCAGCGTTGACTCGCTCAGTAACCTCCTAAACCAAGGATACATTGACTCGTTTAGCAAAGATCCAACTCTAAAACCTAACGGCTTCCGTAAAACCCTACAGGCTAAGTTTGATGCAGCTGATACACCTAATAAGACTTCTGGCTATTTGATTGGCTGGAAGAAACAAGACACCTTTGGAATGCAGAAAGATTACAATAAACAGAGCTATCCGCATCTACAGTTATTACAGTTTCTCAAAGCATGTCACGCCGTGGAAGAATAGGCATCGTAGACACCTCATTCCTTACCGTTACTAGTATAGGGGAACTGGACAGTGGCTGGTGATCATACAAGACCCTCAGGAGCAAGGATACTTTCGCTGCGATGACGATTAAAGCCAAAATCTGCAAGTCCTGCCAGAAGCAAGCAAAGACATTGCATCAAGAATATTGTGAGCAGTGTTTAGCTATAAATGTTGTCAAAGACTGGCTGAAGACCGATGGTGTAAAGTAGTATTCACCAATAAGTTGAGAAACAACATGGGTTCATCGCTCAAGCAAAAGGTCACAGACTACTTTCACTTCGTTGATACTGAAGACCTAGAGGCCATCCTGAAACTAATCACTTCAGATTGCTTATTCACTGTCGAAACGCATGGCATAAAACTAACCGGCAGCGAAGAGATTAGTGCTATGCTTAGGCGTCTTTGGTCAAATCATCAGTGGGTAAAGCACGATCAGTTTTGCTGGGTAGAAGAAGCATCCGGTGAAGACATCGCAGTGCGATTCAGGGTTACTAATAAGTTAAACGGTGGTGGGATAGTTAATAAATCAAACTGCAACTTCTTCACAGTCAGGGATGGGCTATTCTCAGAGATACGTGTGTATATGGCGGGTGAGAATACACTGAACAAAGACGATGCTTGAAACAGAACATTGGAATACTTGTAAGCGGGTTTGACAGAGATGGATACAGACTACAGCGTTCCGTTTAACAGGCATGCTTGGACTGACAGTGAAGAGATGGCGCAACTCGTTGAGATCGTGTTTGTTTCTCTTCCTGTTAGGACACAGCGAGAACATGCAGGAAAGTCCAACAACAAAGGCAGCATGAGCGTCAAAGACATATTGCGTATCATTTTGTCTGACCTTTACAGCACGTACAAACGAGACCCCAAGCTATCTACAGGCTTTGCTCGTAAACACACTGATTGGACAGTTAATGACAGGTATAACGGACAAGGCATACCACGTAAGATCGTTGATGTTGTAGATACACTGAAGAAAGCTCGTTATATTAGGTGGGAACCGGGCAAGTCAAAGAAAGCAGGAAATAATGTTAACAAGCGGTCCCGCATTCAGCCTACGAAAAATCTGAAAGACCTATTCAAAAAGTTAGAGTTAAGAAGCAACGAAATTAGTCATAATCACAAACAAGAGACCATCTTGCTACGTGATAAAGATACAGATGACGATAAGTCAGTAAGAGTCAATTACGATGACACACCCGCCACGATACGCATGAGGAAGGTTGTTGAGAGCTATAATTAGATGATGCAAAGACATCACGTGGACGTGGCTTCACTACGTAAACCTATCTATGTGAGAGAACATACCAATGAACATGGTGAGGTAAGTAAGGAAGTAATTCCTATTGGTCCTGAACATACGTTCACCTATCGTGTTTTTAGTAGGGGCGATACCAGGTTTAGAAAGAACGGACGTTGGTATGGTGGTTTCTGGCAAAGGCTCCCAAAGAAACAAATGTATTTACGTAGAGACATCTACATTGATGGTGAAGCTACAGATGAAATAGACTTTAGTGGGCTACACCCAACGCTTCTAGCCCTAGAACACGGCAAGCTTCTCAAGGGTGACAAGTATGACCTCGGCAGACCTGTGCTTGATGGCATTAAGTTTTCAGAACAACGCAGTATCGTTAAGGAACTTGTACTCATAGCTATCAATGCAAAGTCAAAGCAAGCAGCATACAGTGCGTATAATAGCCAGAATAAAGACCAGAGACTTACACATGCTCAGTTAGACCATCTCCTAGCAGCATTCATAGATAAGTACCCGTTCCTACAGGGTGACTTGTGTTCAGATAAAGGTGTCGACCTGATGTATACGGATAGTCAGATTACAGAAGCAGTAATACAAAGGTTTGTAGAAGCTGATAAACCGATACTAACTGTTCACGACTCTTACATAGTTAAACAAACAGACAGGCATATCTTAAAGTTAGTTATGAACGATGCTTGTAACGATGTACTCAACCATACGCTTCCTTTTGAGTCAGAGTTTGATGAAGTTACAGCACATATTGAACACGCAGCACACTACAAACACACAGACTACGGCTACTATGAAAGTGTATTCAGTAAACATAAGACTAAAGTGTCTAAACTCTATCAGAAACGTTACACACAGTGGTTAGAAGAGAGTTAATAAAGCACGTCCTAAAGAGTCATACTACGGGACCAAGTAGAAACCGCTATGCGCTAACTGTTTGACCCAACCCCAGTCCCGTCCATCGCTAAATCAGAGTTACCCGTATAAACGATCCGATACCTGTTGTTACTCTTCTTCACGCCACAGTTATGGCGTCTAGTTCTCTGACGCACTTCGTGGGCTGTCAGCATTCCACTCTAAGGTATAGACTCAATTTAATGACAGAATGTCCCTTCACTAATTAAATAAACTGGTTGTTGGAAATAATTATGTCTGAAACCGTATACATTGAAATCGAAATTTAGCTATTGAATGAAATAAATTTTATTAATCTATGCAATTCGGATGGGGGTTTTGCACTCAATAAGCAACAAGTTAGCTTAATATCTGCCGAATGGATGATTGCTACCGGAGAAGACGACACTGTATGTTTTCATCTTTGGGAGAAATGGGAAAGTCAGGAACACCTTAATACTTACTTTCAAATTCCTGAGAGAGGGGAAGGTAGCCAGTTTGAGGCGGCAATGAAGCGGTGTGCCGCGGGAGAACCCAGGTTTTGTTAGGGCCAGCCGACAGATGTTTAACAAAAGCCCTCTAAACAAGGTTTTCTACCTCCTCTACAAGCATATGGTACTTACATAGGCCACAGGTGATGCTGAGTTAGTGCGATGGGATGGTAGAGAGTAAAGTCACCCACGCTTCATCACAGGGGTGACCTCGAAGTTGCCCATCTCAAGGATTGGATCGAAGGCAGCATCCAATTGTTCAAAAGTTTCGGCCTCGCAAACAACGAAGTTAGTGTGTTCGAGGCGATTTGAATAGTGACCGTGAACCTTAATACCGTGATCGCTCAAACTTGCCAGTGTATCTTTAAACAGGTCAGCTTTGGTAGGGTGATGCGCCTGGCATGTTGAGTAGTCATGTGTTGATTTTACTATGAAGAGCATTTTGCTTTACCTTTATTAAAACTAATATTTAATCAGCCGCACTAAACTGAGCTATGCAACAGATCGCCACTCAAGGGTATTGTGTGTCTATTTACAGAATCAAATTCCTGCAAAAGATGTCGCTGTCCGTCCAGAAATTTAACTCCTTCAGCAGCATCCTGTGTTAATATATCCGCATCTCTAATCACGATAGCATGAAGTTCGTCTCCTGACTGCATCAAATGAAATACTCGGTGCTTGGTTTCATTAAATGCAATTAAATTTGCGGCAAACTCATCCAGGCATCCCTGTTTTGGTTTGAATTTAATAATCGACAGTTTCTGCATTAGTCTCTCCAGAGTAGGTTTGTTGGTTTAACTTTTCATCTAATCTTAATCTAGTCTAGTTTATAGTGTAGAGCAGTACGTCAAACCAAATCTTTACGTTGGATAACCTCCCACAAAACGGGCCAACCCAATTTGCTTAAGCCTGAATTTAAGGTTCCCTACAGGCTCACACAGAATCTCATACACGAACGATAGCTTAATTTTAGGGTGTGTGAGCTAGGCGGTTTGGTGCATCGAGCGGCGTTATTGGGTATCACACCCAGACCGACATTTGATGCAGCGACCTACAAATGGGGTTCGCTTTTATAAGTTCCCATTGCAAATGTGATCACATTTTATATTATCTTTAATTTGTGATTACAAAAATAGTTCAAGCATAGAAGGAATGCCTTATCATAAACAACAAAGCTCTAAGCTTCAGCATTCACCATTGTATTTGCAGGACTCATGAGCGCATCAATGCTTACCGTTACTAGTATAGGGAAGCTGACAGTTTGGTACTTCTTATAGTTTAACTCTATCCAACTCTGAGATGCGTAAGTGAAACATAGTATCTAATAGAGGGTAGGCACATTCAACGTTCTAAGAACCGCTTCTTGAACGCTAGAGCTAGGTATTCCTTTGACGCTCTGATGTAATCCTTATGGGCTTGCTCAGCTTTCTGGATTTGCTCTGGAGTCGCCTCATCAACCGCAGACACCTCGTCAGTTAAAATCTGCCAGGCATCACGGCTACGCAGATAGCGGCGCTCTACCTCATCAGTGAGAACAGTGCATACTTCATCAATGTACTTCATGTTTTCTCAGACCCTCAACTGCTTGGCTACACAATATAAACTTGTCTTGCTTATCTGCAAGTCCCGACATATCTGCGATTTACTGACACTCTCATCCAAAGCAAGCTTAACCATATCAGTCTTGGCACGTGCTGTAGGCTTACACCCTTTGTATTCACCCTCAGCCTTGGCTTTGGCGATATCTTCACGCTGACACTCAAGCATCATTTCTCTCTCAATCTGTACGACTGAGGACATGACGTTCAAGATCAGCTTCCCTGTTGGGTTGGACGTATCAACAACAGTCCCACCCATATCTAAGACCACAAGTTCTGAGCCAGCGTTGTTTACTCGCTCAATGATCTGGCCGAGTTGTTGAACGGAACGAGCCAGTCTGTGCAGTTTCATCATAACAGGCTTATCATCAGAACGTAACGCGCCCAGCGCAGCATCAAGCTGTTCACGCTCAGCTACAGACGACACTTGTTTTGTGTAAATCTTCTCAAAGCCATACTCTTTGAGGTCGCGCTGTTACGCCTCAAAGCCTGCAAGTTGTTCGAGTGTTGATGTTCTCGCATATCCAATCAGCACGACGCATTCCCTTTAGGGCCTGCGATTATGAGGAAAATAGGTCCATAAATGCAAAATAGAAACCCTAATGCTACTCTTTTGTTGTGAACTACTGGGGCTAGCCCTATTGGTACTATTTGGTATTTTTGATGATATTAAGGCGACGTCCTAACACAAACGCCAGCGATGTCGTTATGAGTAGTATGACAGATAATGAACGCCTTATCATCACCACCGTCTGGAACGACATGACCTTACGGCTAAAGCTAGAGGATGATCCCTATAGCCTAACTAAATCTGAGCTAGATGGGCTAAAACAAAACGACAGACTGAATGCTAAGAATCATGCGTTAACGCATGAAGTTCTGGATCAACGCTTACCGCCAATCACCGCAAAGCATCACGTACAACTCAAGCGACACCCCATGCGTGGGCCACTGGGGGTGCGGTAAGTATATGTGTATGCGCTCTCGCGCAGATGATATCGCGGAGAGAAAGAGCTTAAACATGTTCACCCAATAAAAAGGCCCCAACAAAAAGTGGGGCCTCATTAGTTCATCATAGATAGGCCTATGCGCTTGTGTCGACACATTGCTTTGCTTCTGCGTCCCAAGCTTGGCCTATAGCGCAAGCCATTGAGGCTTCTTGTTCACCGTGCATCCCGCATCCATCGGCAAGAGCGAATGGAGCAGAGAGAACCAAAGCGAACAGTGATGCTGTAATCGTTTTCATAGTTTTCTCCTTATCGTGTGATGTATGATGTATTATGATCTGTCTTCCTAGCAAGGCACACAATGTCACAGCCCAGCCCCTATGTGGAGCCATTCATAGAACGCATAAATTCAAACTGCACAAGCAATCCGATGCGAGTTCTGATTAGTCTGGCAGCACCAGTTCAATCTGACACTACCCTCTGTCGTTCTCACTAGGCCCAGCTTGCGGTTCCCGCCACCCTAAAGAAAGCGCCACCCCGACCAGCGATGCAACACCAGCACCCACGATCAAGCTTTGGCCAACAGAAAAGTCAAAAACGACAAAGGAAACGCCCATGGAAACAATGCTAAATAATGCGGCTACGGCAATGATTCCAGAGGACTTAGGTGCAGTATCTTTCATTTTAAACTCCAATAATCTCACTTCATGGAATCAGAAAACAGTATTTAAAGTCATAAAACAAGGATTTTGGGCAATAGCATATTAAAGTGTCTTGAGATTAAATCGGTAAATATGTCGCTTATCGAGATGCAAAAACTCCTTGCATGTTGCTCTCTACACTGCAACCTCCTGGTTGGATCAAATGGTGTTAAGCGCGGTGTGTAGTCCCATTGGAGCAAAAGTGACCAGGCTGCCTAAAAGAGCTAAACCCCTCCACAGACCACCCTAAAATAGCTATCCAGCTACACTGGGTGCAACAATCACATAGACCTTAGCCAACAAAGCAGCAGCTATGATGATTGCGCAGATTTGTGTGGTTCGGTTTTGCATAGTCGAAGTGTAACACAGATGAAAGCTGCCTAGAAAGTGCTACCTTGACGGCCCAGCGCCTGACCAAACTATCCTACTCAATGAGATACCTCCGAAGCCGCCATTTGGGTGAGCGATACTGCTGAACGATATATCGAGTATCGTCACAACTTCGAATGATGCAATATTTTCCAGACTCTGATTGCCAAAGATACGAGTGATGTTCTGGTAATGTTACGACTTAATGCTTCACGACTGCACCGCAAACTTGTTGTAGTAGTCCTGTAGAGAAGCACCCAACTCGTCAAATGCATTGTAATTGCACGTAATTTTTACCAACCTCCACATCCCGCTTTTACCACCCAAGTGGGCTACTGACCTAAGTCTATCACGATCATAGCAATCTGTGTTGAGGCCAAGCCCATCTCTGGTCTTACCGATGCTCCGCTCAAGAAGCAGATCTTCGATATTACGAAGCTAAAGTGAGAACCGAAAATACCGCATATAAGCAAGCCGAATAATCTCTGAGCTTTTTTTGAAATAGCTAAATAGGGAGTGTTTTATCATTCAAGTGGACCACAAACCCACCCTGCCCACTTCAACCTAGTTTAATCTGATAGTGCCGTTTGATGGGAGGTTCGCTCTTGAGATTTTTACAAAAGATTTTGCAATTCGTTTCTGCAGGCCTATTGTCTGCACAATACTTATAGTTCCGATGGATAGAAATGACATTTCCACGCATAAAAATCAGAGCCTTGCAGGCATTCATTGCCGTTTATGAGGAGCAATCGTTTAGTCGAGCCGCCCAGCGCGAGAATACCACTCAGTCCGGCATGTCAACGCAAGTAAGGAACTTAGAAGATGTTTTAGCAACGCAACTTTTGATCCGCGAACGCAAAAAATTCCTTCTCACACCGGAAGGAGAAATCATATATCGTGAAGGTCAATGCATCTTAAAGTCGCTAATGTCGATGGAGCAGTCTGTGCGAGAAATGCACAGTCGCGTAGGTGGTTTAGTGCGCATCGGGATGATCCCTGCACTGACGAGGTCTATTTTGATCCCTGCATTAGATCAGTTCAATACGGAATTTCCTGACGTCGAACTTTCGTTACTTGAGGAATATAGCCACTCTCTAATGAGGCGGGTTTTGGACGGTGAACTCGACTTTGCAATGGTGCCTTCAACAGAACTCCCCGCAGGTTTAACAGGTCGCTTTATAGGCCATGACCGTGAAATGCTGGTGTCGAGCGCAACGAATGCTATTGGGCATAAGCACTTGCGCGAAGTCCCTCTGAACGCGTTGTCAGGCAAGCGTTTAATTGTGCCATCTCGTCTAAACGTGAGACGCAAAAGCATTGATACATTGCTCAATACTCATAACATCCAAATCGCGGAGACGCTGGAAATGGACGGTATGCTCGCAACGCTTGAGATGATAGCCGCAACCGATTGGGTCGCCATGCTGCCCAGCGCGATTTGCTATCCTGACAAAGACGGCGCCATTCGACACCTCAATCCGATCAAGGACCCTCCTATCGGTTTGGACTATATTTTGGTCGAAAAAGCTGAGTCTGCTCCACCGCGCGCCGCCCAATTGTTAGCCAACTGTTTGACCCAGCACTTGAGCGACGTTCTGAGCGAGTGGTCCAAAAAATTCGATATGCATGTGCCAAAATCTTAGATTAGAGTAGCGCAAGCACGGAAGGATAATAAGATGATTGGGACAGCACTTATCGGTTTTGGATGGTGGGGCCAGCACATCGCGCGCCGTCTCAAAGATCACCCAGACTTTGATATTCTCAGTGTTGTCGAACCAGCGCTAGAGCTTCATACACAAATCGAAGATCTTGGCCTAAACGCTGCATTAGGCTACAAAGCGGCGTTGAACGATCCGAGCGTGCAAGCTGTCATTCTCACATCTCCGAACGATCTCCACGACAGTCAAATCCTCGAGGCTGTAGCCGCTGGCAAACATGTTTTTTGCGAAAAACCATTGTCGCTAAACGCGAAAGGCGCGCGCGTTAGTATCGAAGCGTGTCGCAACGCTGGCCTTGTTTTGGGCATAGGTCATGAGCGCCGCTTTGAGCCCGCGATTTCAGCGTTGCGCGAGATGCTTGAACAACAAGCGCTTGGCAAGATCATGCACACAGAAATGGCGTTCAGCCATGACAAGTTGAAAGAGCTCACTTCAGACAGTTGGCGCACGACCAAAGCCTTTGCCCCCGCTGCTGGCATGACCCAGATGGGCATACATTTGACAGACCTTCTTATTGCGTTTTACGGGCCTGTCGCAACCCTGCATGCGTTCACTGCAGATCGCAGTTTAGGTTGGGAAACGGGCGATGTGGTCACCGTACAGTTGCAGTTTGAAGCCGGAATGACAGCTACGTTGCAAGCCATTCTACATACACCACACTTCATCAGAACGCATGTGTTTGGATCTGATATGTGGGTGGAAATCCGCAACTCCACCCATCCAGACACCCCCGGCGGCAAAGTATCGATGGAGCGGTATCGCTCAATTGAAGACGTTGAAATCGAATTATTTGATTGGACCGATACTGTGATCGTCAACCTTGAAGCCTTCGGTGCCGCGATCCGAAGTGAAAAGCCATATCCTTACTCAGATTTCGAGCTTTTACATAACATCGAAGTACTCGATGCAATCATTCTGTCCGCTGAAACCGGAGAGGCTGTTCAGCTTAACGCATCACCTTAGGCGAGACGGAATTCCGCAGGGATTTCTAAGGGCGGGTTCGTCCCATCCAAAAATTCAACCGTCGTAAAAACAAGATCCGTATCGCCAGTGTTTTCAAGCGAATGCATCATGTAATCGCCTGTTCCATAATAAAAGTGTTTGGTTTCCCCAACCGTGTATTCCGCATCATTGACTTCACCCGAAGAAAAATAGTTGCGCGCTTTGCCAGCACTCAAAACCGACCAAAAGTAGGGATTCACATGGCGATGAAAAGCGCAACGCGCGCCCACAGCCAGGTGCAAATGCCACACACGCACGCGATTCGTCTCTGACACAAGCACACTGCCGACGCAGCCGTTGTCATGGCTCCTCAACATTTCCTCATAGAGCCCCTCAGGCCAATGTGCAAAGGCTGCAGGATCAGGATTGGTCGCAATATGATCGGATCCGTGCGTACTCATGTCTCATCTCCTTATGCAAGCCAGCCTAATTTATCAAAACCCGCACTTGCTATAAACGCAATACAAACCGATGCTGATTTTTACCACTGATAGAAAGAACTTCATACAAAAGGACGCACGATGATTGATCTCTACACTTGGACTACGCCGAACGGGCGCAAGGTATCTATCCTTCTCGAAGAGCTTGGTGTCCCCTACGCCCCTCACCCCATCGATATTTCTAAGGACGAACAATTCGCGCCTGACTTTTTAAAAATCGCCCCGAACAACCGCATTCCCGCAATCGTCGATCAGGAGACGGGCACGCAGTTGATGGAGACAGGCGCGATCATGCTCTATCTTGCTGACAAGTACAAAAAGTTCCAATGCGAGGGCGATGAATACTGGCGCATGGTGGAATGGCTAATGTGGCAAATGGGTGGTCTGGGTCCGATGTTGGGACAGGTCCATCATTTCGTAAAATATAACAACGGCAAATCAGAGTACGGCGAGCAGCGCTATTCAACGGAAGCCCGTCGTTTGTATGGTGTCTTGAACGGGCGCTTGGAAGGGCGCAACTACATTGCGGGCTACGGCGCGGGCATATATACCATCGCAGATATGGCGTGCTGGCCTTGGGTGTCGCGCTTTGAGTGGCAAGAGATCGACCTCAACGACTTTCCAAATGTGCGCGATTGGTATGTGCGCATCGCGGATCGTCCGGCCGCGCAAGTGGGTTACTCAGTTCCAAAATTCACAACAGAGGTGCCAATGCCATGAACGCAACAAACGAAACTTATAAATCAAGTATCCATCGCTTCACTCTGGGCGAGGCTGTGGTGAGCACAATTCAAGACGGTGCGCATATTCGCGAGCCGATCAATCCCCCCTTCGCGCTCGACAAGACTGATGAAGAGATCGCACAAATTGCTGCGCGTAATAACCTCCCTGCGTATGGCTTTGAAAGTAGTTACACTCCAACAATCATTCGTACTGGTGACCAGACTGTCCTCTTTGATACAGGTTTCGCGCCCCTAGGTGTCGACGAACCCGCCGGCCACTTGCGCCGACGTTTGGCCCATGCAGGTTACGCGCCTGAGGACATCGACATCGTTGCCTTCACCCACTGCCATCCCGATCATATACTTGGTGTAATGGACGGGGATAAACCGACCTATCCAAATGCACACTACGCGATTGGACGCAAAGAATTTGATGCATGGTCCAGCGGCCAGGGCATTCCAAAACAACGCGCGGGGACACGTGACATTTTCCTAAAGCTGATCCCCCCTTTGGCGGATCGGATGACATTTCTAGAGGACGGCGATAGTGTCGTTTCTGGCCTCACCGCCGAAGCGGCCTTTGGACATTCTCCCGGCCACATGATGTATCGTCTTGAAAGTGCGGGCAAGTCGCTTCTCGTTTGGGGCGACGTCGCCAATCACTTCGTCTTTTCGCTACAATATCCCGATAGTCTTGTCGGCTATGACGATGATAAAGATATGGCTATTGCAACGCGAAACCGCGTACTTGATATGGTCGCCACAGACGGTCTTTTGGTCAGTGGATTTCACATGCCGTTCCCATCGCTTGGCTATGTAGAACGCACGCACGACAGCTATCGCTGGACCCCAGCAAGCTATCAAACGCGGATGTAATCACTCCGTCACGCGCAACTCTTCAAAGGATGTCGCAACCCATTTGCGGTATCCTGCGCGCGCTGCAATGTTGACGTGCCATTCGCCTACCTTCGGGAAAGTATCCAAGATGGTCGGCTGCAAATTCATGATGCGGTGAAACAAGCTGCCGATGGCGATATCTGCCATGGAAAAATCATCGCCAGCCAAGTAGGTGCGTCCGTCAGCTAGACCCGTTTTAAGAATGCCCAATCCCGCTTGGAGTGCTTTGATATGCTCTTTCAAAATTGCTTTGTCCTGCTCTGCCTTACGCATGCGCACCTGTTGCCAGAACAATCCAATAAACGGAGGTTGCAACGTGGTAGAGCCAAACTCCATCCACATATCCGTAATAGGGCTTACCTGTCCCCTCGCCAGATAGCGCAGAATCGCGTGGCTTTCCCAAAGCGTGACGTCGCTATCTTGCAAAACAGGGACACGGCGCACGGGTGTCAGTGCAGCAAACTCAGGATCATCGTTTCCCCCAAATATGCCACCGACAATCTTGTGCTCATAGAGAATTGCGCGCTCCTCTAAAGCCCACAACACCTTTTGCACATTGACCGAACTCGCGCGTCCCCAAAGTATCATTTGATCGCTTGAGGATTGATAGGAGATCCAGCAGCGCCAGGAATATGGAGCGGTGGCGCAGTGAAGAAAAACTCATAAACACTATCTTCTGCGCAATCCTCACCGAGATCTTTGAGGTAGAAAATTTCGCCCATGGAAATGCCTATGGCTGGGATTACCACCCAGTGCCACGGCTGATTGGCTTCCTCAGATTCGTTCGGGCGCACTTCGCACCCCCATGTGTCCGCGCAGATCGCTGCAATGTCATTTTTCTTGATCCAATGCGCAGTCTCAAACGACAGACCGGGCGCATCGCCGCCCGCATATCCTGTCCAATCCCCCGCCGCAAGACAGCGTTCTTGATGTCCCGTGCGCACAATCACAAAGTCACCTTTGCGTATGTCGACACCTTGCGCGGCCGCACATTCATCAAGATCATCGTTGGTGATCGGATAGCCGTCGTCCAAACTGTCAACGCCTTTCCAACGTGCAATATCGAGCAAAACGCCGCGCCCAACCATCTTATCGCGCATATTTTCAATTCCAAGATTTTTGGCACCATTTACCGTAACATCCGTCGCTGGAAATCCATTGTACATCTTGTCATCAAGGAAGATGTGGCACAGGGCGTCCCACTGCGTGCTGCCCTGACACGGTAAGTTGATCGCATCATCCGCGTAGCGCAAGTAGGCTTTTCCATCGCCATCTTGCTCACCAGTAACGGCATCCGTTCCCGTTGCAAGCATCTGATGGATCATATTCCAACGGCCACCAAACAGACCCGACTGTATCTTTTCCTTGAGGTCCAGACCTAGCGCAAATGTCTTTCCTTTTTTGATCAAACGACCCGCAGCAACCACATCTTCAGGCGTCACGTTATTCAACGTCCCAATCTGATCATCTTCCCCCCAACGGCCCCAATTAGAAAGCTCTTTGGCAGTGTCGTAAATATCTTTTCTCGTTAATTTGGTCATGTGTCTGTCCCCAATGTGTTTTGCTTATTTATCGAATGACAAATTAAATTCTCTCTTGAGTCAATGGACTTGCCACATCTTAGGTCTCATGCTTTTATCAAACGATGTTTTAATCAGGGATATCAACCATTATGGCCGATCCAGAAATGAAGACATTTGACATCATCTTTGAGGGCACTGGAACCATGTCTGGAAAGATGCGCAACGACGTTAAAGTTCATTTTGAAACGATGAATGAGACCTATGATCTTGCGACCGATGAAGGCCCATTTCATGGTGGGGATGCAACCGCTCCACCCCCGCTTGCCTTGTTCACTGCGGCGCTAACAGGTTGCATCATGACCCAGATTAGAGCTTTTTCCAAACGTATGAAGATCCCGATCGGACAGGTTACAGTAAACGCGCGTTTGCATTGGCGGGGAGAACAAATAGGGCGCGATCCTTATACAACGGCGCCTATTGGTTTTGATCTGGATATCGATTTTGACAGCCCCGCGAAAAAGGAAGACCAGCTGCGTTTGATGGCGGCCGCCAAGAAGGGCTGCTTCATCGAGACCACCTTGATGCAAGGACTCGAAGTGGGGCACAGACTTCAAATTGACGGCGAATGGTACGACGCATAGACGGCGCGCATGACACATCCTGACAAAACCCCCACTAAGCCACCAAAGCGCAAACGGCTCTCGTCCGAAGCGCGGCGTCAAGATTTTATCAATCAGGCGATTGAGTTCTTTGCGGAAGAAGGTTTTGAGAGCTCGACCCGCGGCTTGGCTAAGAAACTTGGTGTCACACAACCGCTTTTGTATCGTTATTTTCCATCCAAAAATGATTTGATCTCAGAAGTCTACGACGCCGTTTACGTCAAACGTTGGCAACCTCAGTGGGAGCCACTATTGCGTGATCGCTCACTACCTTTGGCAGATCGTTTGAATACGTTTTACAACGTCTACACTGATGCGATTTTTAATCGTAAATGGATGCGGATATTCCTGTTCTCAGGCCTCAAGGGCGTCGACATCAATCGCCGCTACATGCAACTTGTGAGTCGGCGCATTCTGGAACCCATCCTGGTTGAAGCACGCGTTGAGTTTGGACTGCCAGACGTCCCTCCTAAAGATTGTGAAGTCGAATTCGTTTGGGTCATGCACGGCGGGATCTTTTATTATGGCGTGCGGGATCTAATTTATGAAAGCGTGATCTCCACCGACAAAGAACGCGTGATCGCCGATGCAATCACAGCGTTCATGGCCGGGTTGAAAATCAAATTGAACCGCCCGGACCAAACTTAGGCAGTCGTTCCGCGCGCTGGATAGTTGTTATCCATCGCGAACTGAGCTTTGGATAGCAGGAACTCCACATCAGGGCGTGACCACGGCATGTTTGAGATATCAATCAGGTATAAACGTCCATCTGGGCGCACCCAAAACAGACCTGGCTCCGCAAACTGGGGGATTTCGGCGTCTTTGAAGGCGGTTGATAGATAAAGCCCCCAGTTGCGCACATCATCTGCCGTTGCACCGTATGCAATATCGAGGTTAGCAAGCTCCCACTCCGATTTGGTTCGTGTTGCGCGATCTTCTGGATCCATGGATACGGCAACTACCTTAACACCCGCATCTGCCGCCATATCGGTCAGCTTATTTAGCTTGCTCAGATACACCTTACATACAGGGCAATGTAGGCCACGATAGAAGATCACCATCGTGAAGTTTTTTGGGGTTTGATCGGCAAGCGACCAAGTTCCACCGCCAACCAAAGACAATGAAAGTAAGGGCGCTTGGCTGTCTGGCATAAGTTTCTGAGTCATTGTTTTGATTCCTAGCTTGATCCTTATTTATAACTCGATAACTTAGGACTTAGGTGGCGTAAAGGTTGGACGACGAATCCATCCAGCGAGGAGCAATCATGAAAGCACCAGACTTTGACTATCTACGACCAGCAAGTTTAGCTGCTGCCGTTGCGATGCTCGCCGAACATGATGGCGAAGCTATGCCGCTAGCGGGTGGACAAAGCCTAATGCCGATGATGAATTTTCGAGTGGCTGCGCCCGAGGCCTTGATCGACCTCGCCGATCTAAGCGAGCTGCGCGGTATTTGGGTTGAAAGCGATACAATCCGTATTGGCGCCATGACGCGTTACGCCGAGTTAAAAGCTGATGCGAAAGTGCAAAAGCATATTCCACTCTTTAGCCTCGCCCTGCCCCATATCGCCCATGATGCGATCCGTAATCGTGGCACGATTGGTGGCTCTTTAGCCCTGGCTGATCCAGCAGCAGAAATGCCCGCGATGATGCTCGCGTTGAACGCAAACATCGAAGTCGAAGGGCCAGATGGCATACGCATGCTAAGTGCCGATGACTTCTTTCTTGGCATGTTCGAAACAGCTTTGGATGGTGAACTCATCAAAGCAATTCATATCCCAGTGGCAACATCTGAACAACGTTTTGGCTTTCACGAATTAACGCAGCGGCACGGTGATTACGCCCTCGCTGGGGTTGCTATCGTTCAAACGTCAAACAGATATCGCACAGCCTTTTTCGGGGTAGCAGATCGTGCAACGCGCGTACCAGAACTTGAAGTGGCACTTGAACAACAAGACGATATCACCTCCGTTCTAGCACACCTCGATAGCGTCGATTTCACCGATGATCTCAAAGCAAATTATAAGACCCGTCAGCGTCTTGCTGGGGTTGCTTTGAAACGCGCGCTGAAAGGAATGACAGCATGAGCCGCTCTATAGAGATCAACCTACGCGTAAACGGTGAAGTAGTGCATGCAACCGTTCCATCCCGCCTCAACTTGGTGGATTTTCTGCGCGAAGAGCTTTCTTTGACAGGTAGCCATGTTGGCTGTGAACACGGTGTTTGTGGCGCATGTACCTTAACCGTGGACGGAGACACGGTGCGCGGGTGTTTGATGCTTGCAGCGCAAGCTGATGGCAAAGAAATTACCACAATCGAGGGGCTTGCGGAAAACGGCCAAAGCGCGCAGCTACAGGCGGCCTTCACCAAACACAACGCTCTACAATGCGGCTTTTGCACCCCCGGAATGCTCGCCAGTGCGCTTGGATATGTAAACACGGGCGGCAGTGCAGATCGCGATGCCATTCGTCAGCATATCTCTGGAAATTACTGCCGCTGCACCGGCTATCAATCCATCGTTAACGCAATTTGTGACGTGATCGAGGAGACAAGCGTATGACCGGTCCTGCCCATATCTTCGACAAGCCAAATCGCTACATCGGCAAACCTGAGCCCCGCGCAGATTCCGCACGTTTGTTGCAAGGGCGCGGAAGCTACGTTGATGACCAAAAGCTACCCCGTATGGCGCATGCCGCGTTCGTAAGATCCCCACATGCGCATGCAAAGATCCTCTCTATTGATACGCAAGAGGCAGGCGCAGCTACGGGCGTGGTCGCGGTGTATTCCGGTGAGGACTTGGCCGAGCATGTCACGCCCTATATCGGCACTTTGACCCATCTCACGGGCCTTCGCTCCATGCCGCAGCACCCACTTGCGGTGGGGGTGGCGCGTTGGCAAGGTGAGCCTGTTGTGATGATCGTCGCCACCTCTCGCGCTTTGGCAGAAGATGCCTGCGAACTGGTCTATGTGGATTATGCTGAGCTCCCCGCAGCCGTCGAGTCGGAGACCGCTTTGGATACAGGTGCGCCAATTATACACCCTGAACTTGGAAGTAACCTTGCTTGGGAACGTGATGTCGTCGCAGGCGATATCGACGCTGCTTTTGCCGCGCCTGACGTACATGTGGTGGAGCGCGAGTTTCGCTTTGGTCGCCACACTGGTGTCACCTTAGAAGCCCGTGGTACGGTTTGTGACTATGATCCCTCTGAGAACCAACTAACCGTTTACTACTCTGGTCAAGCCCCGCATATGATGCAGGTAATATTCTCCAAGCATCTCGACCTGCCCGAAGAAAACATACGTGTCATTTCCAACGACGTAGGGGGCTCTTTCGGGATAAAAATCCACACATATGGAGATGAGATTGCGACAGCGGCAGCCGCTAAACTTCTCAAACGTCCTGTGAAATTTATTGCCGATCGATTCGAGAGTTTTTTAACAGACATCCACGCACGCGATCATATTGTGAACGCTAAGATGGGAATTACCCAAGCGGGAACAATCGTAGGTATAGATTTTGATGACCTTACTGGCATCGGCCCGTTTTCTATGTATCCACGCACTTCAGCAATTGAATGCAATCAAGTTCTGAACCTAACGGGAGCCCCTTACGTGATGGAAAATTACCGCGCGAAAGGGCGCGTCGTGTTCCAGAACAAAACACTGATGTGCCAATACCGGGCCGTCGGCCATCCAATTGCTATGGCAATAGCGGATGGCTTGCTGGAAGATGCAGCGCGAAAGATTGGTATGGACCCGGTTGCGCTGCGCGAGATCAATTTGATGGCGGACGACAGCTACCCGCGCACTTCTGCGACGGGAATGAAGCTTGATGATCTCAGCCACAAACGCGCTCTGCGCAAACTAACCGATCTGATGGATTACGATGGCCTGCGCGCGAGGCAAACCTTGGCTCGCAGAAGGGGCGTTTACCGCGGAATTGGCTTTGTTTCAATGGTCGAAGTTACCAACCCCAGCCCAATGTTCTATGGCATTGGTGGCGCGCCTATTGCATCTCAAGATGGCGCAACTGTGCGCCTTGATGCGGGTGGCGCACTCCATGTTTCTTCTTCAATTACCGAACAAGGACAAGGCACAAACGCCATTCTCGCACAGATAGCAGCAGGCGTGTTTGGAGTTGATCTCAACCGCGTGAAAGTCACTACAGGCGACACAGCAACCACACCCTATGGCGGCGGAACGTGGGCTTCGCGCGGCGCCGGGATTGGCGGTGAAGCGATGTTGCAAGCAGCGCAAGCACTGAAGGATCAAGTGCTCGAAGTGGCAGGTGTGATGCTGCAAACGGGTGTTGAAACACTCGACATTCAAAATGGTGCAGTCACTGATATCGATGGCTCTGTGCGCCTGACTTTGGCAGATCTTGCGCGTACAGTATATTATCGCGGTAATGAATTACCTAATGATCTCAAACCCGAATTAATTGCGACGCGTCATTACCGCGTTACCGATTTCCCATTCGTGTTTACCAACGGCGCAATGGCTGCACATGTGGAGGTTGATATCGAAACAGGCTTTGTCAAAGTGCTGCACTTCTGGGCTGTTGAAGACTGTGGCCGCATAATTAATCCGTTGTTAGTGGATGAGCAGATCAGAGGTGGCGTTGTCCAAGGCATCGGTGGTGCACTTTATGAAGAGTGCCACTATTCGGCCGACGGTCAGTTCCTCAATGCTACGATGGCTGACTACATGGTGCCTATGGCGAGTGAAATGCCAGAGATTACAATCGCTCATATCGAAACGCCAACGAAGACATCCGTACTTGGCGCAAAAGGGGCAGGAGAGGCGGGAACAGGCGGGGCGCCCGCGGCGATATTGAATGCTGTGAACGACGCATTGTCGCCAATGGGGGCAAGCATTTGGCAGATGCCGATGACGCCAGAGCGTATTTTGACGGCACTCGATAAGGTAGACTGAAACCAATCTTGCAAGGAAAAAGGCGCGCCACGAATTGAGCGCGCCTTTCTGTCTTGTTGCGAAGCGTCGATTACTCGACGGCGTAGGCCACTGGCCACGCAACGCCTGCGGCCTCTGCTGCGGCGAGATAGGCCTTCAAAACTTCGCTGCCTGGCATGCCACGGCTGTCGGCTTCAGCAGCTTGCTGCTGTGGGAAACCAACGAGCGATGCCGCCCAGCCTGCACGTGCTTCCTCAGGTAGAGACTTCACGTTAGCACCTGCTGCCCCCAAACCGTCAAGTCCGCGCTGTTGGGCTGCGTTCAAAGATGCGCCGGATTGGTCTTCGTAGGCTTGGCCAACTTCACGAATGATCGCTTGAACATCTTCTGGAAGGCTCGCAATCGTACGGCTGTTCATTGTCAGAGCATTTACTGGCATCGCGCCGAAGCCAACCAATGTATAATTTGGCGCGGGTTCGTGGAACTTAAAGCCAAGGTAGGCGGAAGGGAACATCAACCAGCCGTTATATACACCCGTCTGAAGCGACAGATAGCCATCTGGCAATGTGGACTGTACGGGGATCGCGCCAGCGAACTCTAGCCACGGTAAGTTCGGACCCGCACCACCGACTTTGACACCTTTCAAGTCTGCAACCGTATCCCAGGGATCCGTCGTGCCCAAATGGTAATTGTCCCAACCATGCAGACCCAACAACTCTTGCTTATATTCACTTTTAAATTGGTCGGTGAGCCACGGCACGTCGTTGTAAACCGAGCGCACAGCCGTCATCGCTTGCGCAGAATCTTCTGATCCAAAAGGTGCATAATACGGGAAGTTGTGCAGGAACAATTTCGCAGGCTCGAAACACATGCAGTATGCGCCGATGTCGAGGATACCGTTTTGAACCGCTTCGAGCGTTTCTGCAACGCCTGCGATTGCGCCCCCGTATCCTTCAACAAATTCGATTTCATGATCTGTCTCAGCAGCAACGCGGCGCACAACTTCGGGCACAAAGAATTTCGCAGTATCAGTTACATATACTGCTGGACCATTTGGATGGCCAGAGCCAATACGCAGCGTAAACGTTTCTGCTGCAAGTGGAGCTGCTAAAGCGGTAATCGCGAGAGCCCCAAGGCTTAGGTTTACTATCTTTTTCATTTAGGTTCCTCCCAGAGTATGCGGCTTTTACCGCTTTTCAAGCACTGTCTGCCAATTTAGTTGGCTTAATTATCAGTTGCTCAGTATAGCAATGTCTGCACATCACGTCGCGGTGGTCAAGAAACTCTGTGACTAAATCCAAAATTTATTTATCAACCGCTAAATAAGCGCTTGATCCCCAGGCCCCATCGGTTAGCGTTCATACACTAAGAGGGTTTTGTGTAGGAGAGGCCAAAATGAAGGCACATATCAAGGGTGCTCGTGTGCTGCATATTATTTCAGCATTCTGGACGCTCGCTCTTGCACTTCTAATTTTTGGCGACGTGATGGGCCGAATTCTTCTGACGCGGCCTATTCCGGGCACCAAAGAAATTCTGCAAAACTCTATCGTAACCATCACGTTCTTGCAGATCCCTCTGGCAATCTACTCAGGCTCGATGCTGCGCACAACGATCCTTTCGGATGCGGTGCCTGAAACGCTGCGGCGTATCTTGCGCACCTTTGCATCGCTGCTCGGCCTCGCACTTTTCCTTGGTTTGATTTGGGGTACTATCCCCTCATTCTATGACGCTTACCGCATTGGCGAGTACGAGGGCGAAGGCTCACTGCGCGTGCCAACTTGGCCAGTGCGCGGCGCGATTGCGGCCATGTCTGCATTTGGCGCGTTTGCTTATGCCTATATGATTTGGCTCGATTGGCGCGGCGAATTGATCCTGGAAAATGAAGCGCCGGGCGCTCTGCTGCGGTTAGAAGATTAGGAGCGCACGACATGGGTGGTGATATTGTACTGATGATGCTTGGCGTGCTGATTGTATTGATCCTTCTTGGAGTCCACATAGGCATCGCGCTCGCACTTTGCTCTGGTGTCGGAGTCTACATAATGTTCCGTGGCAACACGGAGGCAGCTCTCGCGATCATGTCTAACACCGCCTATGAAGCAATACGAAAGGACGTTTTCGCGGTGATCCCTCTCTTTGTCTTAATGGGAGATTTTGTCTGGCGAAGTGGCGCAGCAGGGGACTTATACCGCATTTGCGATCGCGCACTGCGCCGCCTGCCTGGCCGGCTCGCTATTGCGACAATTGCTGGCAACACCGTGTTCGCAGCGGTTACAGGGGTTTCTATCGCGTCAGCTGCTGCGTTCAGCCGGATTGCCTATCCTGAAATGATGAAGCTTGGTTACAAACAAAGCTTTGCCCTCGGCGCCGTTGCTGGTTCCGCCTGCCTTGGCATGTTGATCCCACCATCGGTTTTGCTAATAGTTTGGGCAATCCTGACTGAAATGTCAGTGGGTGCATTGTTTGTGGCGGGTATCATTCCGGGCATGGTGCTTGCGTTATTGTTCTCTGGCTATGTGATTGTTGCTGCGAAGATGAATCCTGAGATCGCACCGGCTTATGACAAGCCCTTGACTGAGCCAACATTAGCGGAAAAACGCTCCGAGCTGATTGGGGGCTTAGGCATTCTCGCACTCATCATGGTAGTCATTGGCGGCATTTGGCTAGGTTGGTTTACCCCGACTGAAGCAGCTGCTTTCGGTGTTATTTGCGCGCTTATTATTGGCATCATAAAAGGTATGCGCACCGATGATATCATCCAAAGTCTATATCAAGCTGGCCGCACAACGGCGCCGATCATGTTCTTGCTGATTGCGGCTCAAATGTATTCTCGCCTTCTCGCGCTGGGGGGGGGAGTGAATTACATCCAAGGGATCTTCATCGACAGCCAGCTCAGCCCCTTCATGCTGATCCTGCTGATGGCGTTCATCTGGTTGATTCTTGGAATGCTAATCGACAGTATTTCGATCATCCTTTTGACAGTACCGATCTTTGCGCCGCTGGCTGTGGCGATGGGTTACGACCCAGTTGCTTTCGCAATCTTTGGTATTCTGATTATCGAAGCAGGCCTTTTGTCACCGCCTTTCGGGCTTTTGGTCTATACGGTAAGAGGATCCGTGCCCGACCCTACGGCAACGTTGAAAAAGATCTTCATCGGCTCCGCACCATATTTTATTTTAATTTTGGTCGCAGCTTTCCTCGTGCTGGCTTTCCCGATCTTAGCCACGCTTCTCCCGAAATTTCTTATCTGATTTATTGATATTCAGATGCAGTTTTTATAATTTTCCAAAATGTATCTTGCGCTCTAGTTCTAGGTAACAATTGATGGAGACAAATATGGAACTTGGATTCTTTACGATGCCGATTCACCCGGTTGGGAAAGATTGGCGTACCTCACTACACGAAGATCGTGCAGCCTTTTTACTCGCAGATGAACTTGGTTTTGTTGAAGCTTATGTGGGCGAGCACACGACTGATGCTGCTGAAAACATCACCCATTGCATTAGCTTCATCGCTTGGATCGCAGCTGCTACGAAGCAGATTAATCTCGGTACCGGCACGGTTAATTTGCCTAACACACACCCTGCAGCAATAGCAGGTCAAGTTGCGATGCTTGATCATATGTTGGATGGGCGCTTCATTTTTGGCATTTCTCCAGGTGGTTTGGCGACAGATGCGGAAGTGTTTGAAAGCCTGCATGCGGATCGCCCAGCTATGTTCCTTGAAGGCATCAACCACATCCTGAAAATCTGGGAATCCGAAGCGCCCTACAACATCAAAGGCGAGTTCTGGAACATCTCGACCGAGACACAAATGGAACTCTCTATCGGTCAAGGCATGATGACCAAGCCGCTGCAACGCCCGCACCCACCTATCGTCGTGACAGCTGTCGCGCCGTTTTCCAAAGGTGTAACCGAAGCTGCTGCACGCGGTTGGGATCCTATTTCAGCGAACTTCCTCCTGAAGAAATGGGCTAAAACTCATTGGCCAAAGTACGTAGAGGGTTGCGAGCGTGCGGGTCGTACGGCGGACCCTGCGAACTGGCGTGTGGCAAAATCCATTTTCGTCGCCGACGATATGGCAACGGCGAAAGAATATGCGCTGGGACCGCAAAGTCCTTATCGTTACTACTACTCGCAGCTGTTAACCAAAATGAAGAAGCATGGTCGCACAAACCTGTTCAAAGCCGACCAGACCATGGCCGATGATGAGGTCACACTCGACGGTGTTCTTGAGGACTGCGTACTCTGGGGCACACCCGACAAAGTAGCGGATGATCTGCTCGCATTGCGCGAAGAAGTTGGTGACTTTGGCAAGCTGCTCTATGCGGGTAAAGACTGGACCGATGTGGAACTTGGCCGCAACTCGATGATTAAACTGGCAGAAAAAACGATGCCGATCGTCAACGCTGCAATCGGCGAACCGTAATGAGCGCGCGTGTCGAGATCAAACACGGGGACGCTACGCTTTCTGCTCTCGCGACTGGACGGAAAGATGGGCCAGCGATCTTACTGTCGAACTCGCTGGGTGCGGGTCTTGATATGTGGGCGCCACAAAGGGCCATGCTTGAAGCGCACTACCATGTGATCGGTTACGATACGCGCGGTCATGGACAATCGAGCACCCCTGAGGGCGACTATAATTTCGACGACCTCACTGCCGATGCGATTGCAGTTCTTGATCAATTTGGGATCAAGACGGCAGACTACATTGGTCTGTCTTTGGGCGGCATGACAGGTCTCGGACTCGGGCTAAACCATGCGGAACGCTTCAACAAAATTGTTTGCGCCTGCGCACGCGCAGACAATCCCGCGCCCTTTGTCAGCAGTTGGGATGATCGCATCGCGGCGATTACAAATGACGGCATAACCGCGATCTGGAATAGTACGGTTGAGCGTTGGCTAACCCCTGATTTCCTAAGCGCCAACGCGGATCTTGTCGCTAAGCTGGCGAGCGATTTTGCACAAACAACAGTCGCCGGCTACACAGGTTGCGCGCGCGCTTTGCAGACCTTGAACTACAGGCACAGTTTGGGCGACATGATCCCCTCCACTCTGTTTATTTCAGGCGCTGATGATTTCGGCGCGCCTGCAGCTGAAATGGCGAGCATGTCCACTGCGACACCCAACGCACGCTACGTAGACATCCCTGATTGCGCACATATCGCGAACCTCAACCAAGCAGATGCGTTTAACGCAGCCTTAAAGCAGTTTTTGGAGTTTTAATGCGCCTTACAGATCGCCTACCTTACCAAGCTATTGTGGATCGTCCCAAGCTGACCTTATCCGATGGCAAACGGCTTGCGGTCTGGGTCATTGTGAACGTCGAGGATTGGGGCATCGAAGGCCCTATGCCACGCACTGTTTTGCCGCCGCCTATGGGCAAGCCTTTGTTACCGGATGTTCCAAATTGGTCGTGGCATGAATACGGTATGCGCTCTGGCTTTTGGCGACAGCACCAAGCCCTGACCTCGCGCGAGATTCCAACAACTTTAGCGATTAATGGCAACGTCTGTAACAGCTACCCTCGCGTCGCCCAAGCCGGGCTTGAGGCGGGTTGGGAGTTTATGGGTCACGGGCATTTACAAGGTCCAATGCACAAATTGAGCGATCAACGCGCCGCGATCCATCAAGCTATGGACACTATTGAGGCCTTCACTGGTACGCGCCCTACGTCGTGGGAAAGCCCCGGGCTGACTGAGACCGAAGAGACCCTTGATCTGCTCAGCGAAGCAGGTGTGAAATATGTGGCCGACTGGGTGCTTGATGATCTTCCGCAAGAAGTGGACACGCCGCACGGTGTAATCACGACGGTCCCCTACACTGTGGAAATGAACGACATCGCGGTTTACGCGCTTCAACAACATAGTTCCGATGAATTCCTGCGCCGCGGGCGTGATCAATTTGATCGCCTCTATGCGGAAAGCGCGGACAATGCGCGCGTTATGGCGATTTCGATCCATCCCTATGTGACGGGTGTGCCCCACCGTATTCGCTACCTCGAAGAACTGCTCGATTATGTCGGCAGCCACGAAGGCGTCGCGTGGATGACCGCCAGCGAGATTGGCGACTGGTACACGGAAGAAATGAGCAAGCTCTCTGGGTGACCCACTTTAAACAGCCTTGATCCTGAGCGAACCATACTATTTATAAGTTGATAAATAAGTATGGAGCAACCTCGTGATCAAACATGCAATTGTCAGTGGTGGCTCTATCGGTGGGCTGTTCGCCGCGGCAGCGCTCATCAAAGCAGGATGGCACGTCGATGTTTATGAGCGCACCGACGTCGAACTTTCCGGTCGCGGCGCAGGTATCGTAACACACGACGCCTTGATTAAAGCATTACGCGCGGTGGGTGCCAATCTGACAGATCTTGGTGTTCAAGTGCACGATCGTGTGGCATTTCATAAAAACGGCGGACGCGTTGCGACGTTGCCGTTCGCACAAGTAGTGACCTCTTGGGATCGCATCCATCAGATACTGCGGCGCTTGATCCCTGAGGGGTCATATCATCTTAGAGCGCACATCACGGGGTACACACAAACTGCTGACAACGTAACTGCACTCTTAAACGATGGCACTACGCGCACCGCTGATTTACTTGTTGGTGCCGATGGTTTTCGCTCTGCCATTCGTGCGCAGATGCTGCCCGAGGTCGTACCGCAATACGCGGGCTACGTTGTGTGGCGCGCATTGGCGCATGAGCGAGATATTCCAAAGGGTGTGCACGATGACGTCTTTGAGCATTTCGCTTTCTTTACGCCTGCGCAAAGCCAGATCATCGGCTACCCGATTGCAGGGCCAAACAATGATCTGCGCGAGGGGCATAGGCGCTATAATTTTGTGTGGTATTCCCCTGCCCCAGCGTTTGTGTTGCACAATATGTTGACGGACGAAACAGGGCAGCATCACCCGATTTCAATCCCACCTCCTTTGGTGCGCGGCGACCTTTTACAAGAGATGTTCACACGTGCAAAAGAGGTGCTTCCGGCTGCGTTCGTGGAAATCTTGAACCACTCGGAACGTCCTTTCTTCACTCCAATCTATGATCACCATTCCACAGCGATGCACGATGGCCGCGTTACTTTGTCGGGCGATGCTGCTTGCGTCGCAAGACCTCATGTTGGGATGGGTGTCACCAAAGCCGCCGAGGATGCATTGTGCTTGGCTCAGCACGCCGCAACGTCGTTAGAGACCTACTCTTCCTTACGTGTTCCGGCCTCCATGCGCGCGCATATGCAGGCGCGAGAATTAGGATCCTGGATGATGGAGCCAGACCCGAACAACGCGAATGGATCTTCGCACCGCCACATTCAGAAAATCATGGAAAAGACTGCTGCGGCAGTGGCTTAGGCAGCAAAATAGTCGCTCAAATCTGCGCCTAAC
>Ga0213861_10000436_pt1 | contig 36684 bp, 26 predicted proteins | sample PICome_4_FD_160110 | JGI IMG/M metagenome (GOLD analysis project Ga0213861, IMG submission 160110) | Coastal seawater microbial communities near Pivers Island, North Carolina, United States - PICO131 | ecosystem: Environmental > Aquatic > Marine > Coastal | place: USA: North Carolina... | reverse complement strand
ACATCATGGATAATATTGGGCGGATTGCACATTTGCCAGCGACCATCGTTCAAGGACGGCATGATGTTATTTGCCCTCCGATTACGGCAAGCCGTCTGGCGGCAAAATGGGGTCGCAAAGCCAAATTAGAAATCATTGATGCTGCGGGTCATTCGACCTTTGAAAGCGGCATTGCACATGCGCTCATGGCGGCGCTGGAAGAAATCTAGCCAAATTCTGTTTGTCGATACTGTCACAATTTCATTAAAGCGGCATATGATACCGCCGAGGGCAATCTGGCCTAATCAAAATGGCCGGTTTGTGTTGGTGGTTTTTGCCTTTTTGGAATACAGGTGACTTTTTATGGCTATCTCGAAGGATGATATCGTCGAACGAAACTTCCGTATTACCAATAATAATGCGATTGATATGCATGTTGGCAAGCGTGTGCGTCTGCGCCGAACGTTTCTTGGCATGAGTCAAGAACAGCTTGGTGCCGAGCTTAATGTTACCTTTCAGCAAGTGCAGAAATATGAGCGTGGCGCAAACCGGATCAGCGCATCACGGCTGTGGGATATCAGTCAAATTCTTGATGTGCCGATCAGCTATTTTTTCGATGATATGTCGGAAGGCACAATGCGTAGCTCGCCGCGCTGGATCAGCCGTGGCGATAATGCAGACGTTTTGAATGGCGAGCAAATAAAAGACCCAATGGCGCGGCGTGAAACGCTGGAATTGGTGCGAACATATTACACCATCGAAAAGCCAGCGGTACGCAAGCGGATCGCCGAAATGGTGAAATCAATTGCCACAACGCTTGCTGGCGAATAATCTAATCCCATTACATATAATGGGATGAAAAAAATGACCGATAATGCCGCCAAATCCGTATCGCTGGAAAAGCCAAGCTTCGAAGATGCGCTCAAGGAACTTGAAGGTATTGTCGCATCGCTCGAGCGTGGCGAAGTGTCACTTGATGATGCGATTTCAGCTTTTGAGCGGGGCACTGAATTAAAATCACATTGTCAGGCGCGTCTTGAAGAAGCCCGCATGAAAGTCGAAAAAATCAAAGTGCCATCTTCGGCTGGTGCGCCCAATCAAGCCAGTGATTTTGATATGGGTGAGGCCTAGCCCAAGACATGGCCGGTTTCCAAGAACAATTGCAGCGTGACGCTGCGGCATGTGATGCTGTTTTGCAGCAATTAATTGCCGAAACAAAAGGGCCGGCAAACCGCCTTCTTGAGGCCATGCAATATGCTGTTTTCAATGGCGGTAAACGCATGCGGGCGGCATTGGTTCTTGGCGCTTCGCGGATGGCGCGGGGCGATGGCGATGATGCAGTTGCCAGCAAAGGCGCGCTTCGCACCGCCGCGGCGATTGAATGTCTTCATGCCTATTCATTGGTTCATGATGATCTGCCTGCCATGGATGACGCTGATATGCGCCGTGGAAAGCCAAGCTGTCACAAGGTTTTTGGCGATGCAACCGCGATTCTGGCAGGCGATGCATTGCAAACAATGGCGTTTGAGATTCTGGCAGGCGCGGCCACGCATGATGATGCGGCTATTCGCCTTCGCCTTGTGGCGCAATTGGCCGGCGCGTCCGGCCGTGATGGCATGGCGGGTGGGCAGATGCTTGATCTTGAAGCCGAAACCCGCCCTTTTAATCTTGCTGAAACCAGCGAAATGCAAATGATGAAAACCGGCGCGCTGATTTCATGTGCGGTGATTTCTGGCGGTATTGTTGGCGGTGCGGATGACCAGCTATTGGCAGCGCAGGCAGCCTATGCCAAACATCTTGGGCTGGCGTTTCAGATTGCTGATGATTTGCTTGATTATGACGGTGATTCGGCGCTTCTTGGGAAACCGGCTGGACAAGATGCAGCACGCGGCAAAGCTGGTTTTGTGGCGCTGATGGGCGGTGATGCGGCAGCGGCCGAAGCCAAACGGCTTATTGATGAGGCGAATAATGCGCTTGCCCCATGGCAGGGGGCTGGTGAATATATGCAAGAATTGGCGATATTCGCCATTACGCGCAAAACATGATAGATTTACGATCTTCGGTTTTTTGAAGCTGCGGCAGTGATTGACGAAACAGGGTCAATGATTGGCCGCGATGGCTGCTAGAATCCAGTTACCGGTTTGCCGGTGTAAGAGTATGGGACGATAAGGTTAATGCGCACACCGTTGCTTGATCACATAAAAGAGATTGATGATGTTCGGCGGCTTTCCGAAGCTGATTTGCCGCAGCTTGCCAATGAATTGCGCACGGCAACCATTTCCGCTGTCTCGAAAACAGGTGGCCATCTTGGGGCGGGGCTTGGCGTTGTCGAGCTGACCGTTGCCTTGCATTATGTGTTTTCTACGCCAGAAGACCGCCTGATCTGGGATGTTGGACATCAAGCCTATCCGCATAAAATTCTGACCGGTCGGCGTGACCGAATTGAAAGCCTGCGGCAAAAAGGCGGGCTGTCGGGCTTTACCAAGCGAAGCGAATCAGCCTTTGATCCTTTTGGTGCGGGCCATTCCTCAACATCGATCTCGGCAGGGCTTGGCATGGCAGTTGCCAGTGAAATGCAGGGCATTCCGCGCAATGTGATTGCGGTGATTGGTGATGGCGCAATGAGCGCTGGCATGGCCTATGAAGCGATGAATAATGCTGGCACAAGCAATAACCGGTTGATTGTGATTTTGAACGATAACGACATGTCGATTTCACAGCCGGTTGGCGCGATGAGCAGCTATTTGTCACGGCTCATCACCTCGCAGCCTTATCATTCGATCCGCGATCTGATGCGCGAAGTTGCCAGTCATTTCCCGGCAGAAATTGAACGGACGGCGCGACGAGCCAAAGATGCGGCGCGTGACCTGATGGGCGCAAATTCAGTTTTCAGCCAGCTTGGCTTTACCCATATCGGGCCAATTGACGGGCATGATATGGCGCATTTACTGCCGGTTCTGAAAAATCTTCGTGATTCGCGATCGCATGGGCCGGTATTGGTTCATGTTGTCACTGAAAAAGGTCATGGGCATCCTTTTGCGGGGCCATCGGCAGAAAAATACCATGCTGTTCCCAAATTCGATATTATCACCGGCACGCAGCAAAAATCTGGCGGCAATCTGCCAAGCTATACATCGGTTTTTGCCAATAGTTTGATTGCCGCTGCTGAAATTGATCCAAAGATTGTGGCAATTACGGCGGCGATGCCATCGGGTACTGGTCTTGATAAGGTCAAAGCGCGCTTTCCAAGTCGGGTTTTCGATGTGGGCATTGCCGAACAACATGCGGTGACTTTTGCGGCGGGGCTTGCCTGTGAGGGGATGAAACCGTTTTGTGCGCTATATTCGACCTTTCTTCAGCGTGGATATGATCAACTTGTGCATGATGTCGCCGTGCAGAATCTGCCAGTACGCTTCGCCATTGATCGGGCAGGGCTGGTTGGCGCTGATGGGGCAACGCATGCGGGTGTTTATGATCTTGCCTATCTGTCCTGTTTGCCGAACATGGTCATTATGTGTCCATCGGATGAGGCGGAACTTGTTCATATGGTGGCAACCGCTGCGGCTTATGATGATGGGCCGAGTGCGCTTCGCTATCCACGTGGCGAGGGGGTTGGCTGTGCTATCCCTGACGCAGGAGAGGTGCTTGAGATTGGCAAGGCGCGAATTCTACGCGAAGGCCGTGATGTTGCGATCCTGTCATTGGGAACCCGCCTTGGGGCGGCAAGTGAAGCGGCTGACCGGCTTGAAGGCGATGGCATTTCGGTTACCGTTGCTGATGCGCGGTTTGCCAAGCCGCTTGATATGGCTTTGATTGATCAGCTGGCGACAAACCATAAAGCATTATTGATTGTCGAAGAAGGCAGCCCGGGTGGTTTTGCCGCCCATGTCATGACCTATCTTGGCAATGCTGGCCATCTTGATGGTGGGTTGAAAGCGCGTGCGCTTTGCTTGCCCGATGTCTTTATTGACCATGACAGCCAGCAAGGCCAATTGGCTTTTGCCGGTGTGGATTGTGATGGGATTTATGCGGCGGCGCGCAAAGTGATGCCGAAACCATCGGCAAAAACCGCTTCGCCAAAGTCCAAGAAAACCTCGGCTGGTAAATCATAAATCTGCCAGATTGCGCGGCTATGCGGGGCATTAACCACGATAGGATCATCGGGTTTGGCCAAATCACGAAAAACAAAGCAAGATAACGGCGCGACCATTGATGTGGCTGATCAAAAACAGCGTGCCGATGCATTGTTGTTGACGCGTGGGCTTGCGCGTTCGCGTGATCGGGCGCGTGACCTGATTGCCGAAGGTGCGGTTTTGGCGACTGGTGAGATCGTGCGTAAAGCCTCGAAAATGCTGGCAATTGATTGTGACATTACGGTGACGTCGGCTGGTAATCCGTGGGTCAGCCGCGCTGGCATGAAATTGGCTGGTGGGCTGGCCGAATTTCCGATGATTGAAGTGGCTGGCCGTTACGCGATTGATATTGGCGCCAGCACGGGTGGTTTTACCGAAGTGTTATTGGCGCATGATGCCGCGCATGTTGTTGCCATTGATGTTGGCAATGGGCAATTGGCAGACCATTTGGCAACCGACCCGCGGGTGACGGTGATGGATGCCACCAATGCCCGCTATCTAAAGCTGGATATGCTTTCTGAGGCGCCGCAGCTTGTGGTTTGTGATGCGTCGTTTATTTCACTGAAAAAAGTGCTTGTGCCAGCGTTGGAAATGGCCGCTGTCGGTGCTGGTCTTTTGGCTTTGATCAAACCGCAATTTGAGGTAGGCAAAGGGCTTGTTGGCAAAGGCGGCATTGTTCGCGACCGCCATCTGCATGAAATGGTGATTGCCGATATTGAAAGCTGGCTGGTCACTGAAATGGGATGGCAGCATCTTGGTACCGCCGCGTCACCAATTGACGGGCCCGATGGAAACCGCGAATTTCTGCTTGCTGGCAAAAAGCCTGCCAAGGCAGGCTAGCCTATCTGTTTACGACAGATCAAACCCACATTGGGCTTTGTGCCGCATTAATAGATCGGCAAGCACCAGCGACATCATCGCTTCGGCGACCGGAACGCCGCGAATGCCAACACAAGGGTCATGCCGCCCTTTGGTGACAACATCGACATTTTGATTGTCACGGTCGATTGATTGGCGCGGGGTCAAGATTGATGATGTTGGCTTGATCGCAACGCGAACGACAATTTGCTGGCCGGTTGAAATGCCACCAAGAACACCACCCGCCTGATTACTAAGGAAGGTTGGGGTTTCAAGGCTGTTGCCAGCCCGCATTTCGTCACTAGCAAGACTGCCGTCAATGCCGGAAAGTGCAAAGCCACCGCCAATTTCAACGCCTTTGGCAGCGTTGATGCTCATCATGGCCGCGGCAAGTTCACCGTCAAGCTTGCCAAAGATCGGCTGGCCAAGACCCACCGGAATACCATCGGCAATGATTTCGAGAATGGCACCTGCTGATGATCCGGCTTTGCGCACCCCATCAAGATAGCTTTCCCATTGTTTTGCCATCGCTGCATCTGGACAGAAAAACGGGTTATTATGACGTTCGTCCCAATCCATATTTGTGCGGTCAATGGCATGCGGCCCGATTTGCACAACGGCACCGCGGATTTGATAATCGCTGCCAAGAACCTTTTTCAAAAACATGTCGGCAATTGCACCAGCGGCAACCCGAACAGCGGTTTCGCGTGCCGATGACCGGCCACCACCGCGATAATCACGATGGCCATATTTCATCTGATAGGTGTAATCGGCATGGCCTGGACGGAATTGATTGGCAATCTCGCCATAATCTTTTGACCGTTGATCTTTATTGCGGATCAACAGGCCAATTGGCGTGCCGGTGGTTTTGCCCTCGAAAATGCCCGACAGGATTTCCACCTGATCATCTTCTTGCCGCTGGGTCACAAATTTGCTTGTTCCCGGGCGACGGCGATCAAGATACGGCTGGATCAAAGCTTCGCTAAGCGGCAGATTTGGCGGAACGCCATCAACAACACAGCCAATCGACGACCCATGGCTTTCGCCAAAGCTCGTTACATTGAATAGGGTGCCAAAACTATTATCTGCCATGCTAGACAACTGAAATATCAGGCGCGTCAACGGCTTTCATGCCAACAACATGATAGCCACAATCGACATGATGGGTTTCGCCAGTCACGCCGGATGCCAGATCAGACAAAAGATACATGCCAGCCCCGCCAACATCGGCAAGCGTCACATTGCGCTTGAGCGGCGAGTTATACTGGTTCCATTTCAGAATATACCGAAAATCGCCAATGCCAGATGCGGCCAAGGTTTTCATGGGACCAGCTGACAGACCATTGACGCGGATATTGCGTCCGCCAAGATCAACGGCAAGATAACGGATTGAGGCTTCAAGGGCTGCTTTTGCAACCCCCATGACATTGTAATGTGGCATGACGCGCTCGGCACCATAATAGGTCAGGGTCAGCATCGAGCCACCATCATTCATCATCGCGGCAGCGCGGCGCGCAACGTCGGTGAAGGAATAGACCGAAATATCCATCGTCCGCGCGAAATTATCGCGGCTTGTATCGACATAGCCGCCTTTCAATTCTTCCTTGTCGGAATAGGCAATGGCGTGAAGCACAAAATCCAAACTGCCCCATTTTTCTTTCAGCACATCAAAAGTGGCATCCATGCTGGCCTCGTCGGTGACATCGCATGGTATGACAAGATCGCTGCCAACCGAGGCTGCAAGCGGCTCAACCCGCTTTTGCAAAGCCTCACCTTGAAAGGTAAACGCAAGCTCGGCGCCCTGTTCAGCAAGTTTGGCAGCAATGCCCCACGCGATTGACCGGTCATTGGCAACGCCCATGATAAGGCCTTTTTTGCCCGCCATGACGCCAGATGATGATGCTGTATTTGACATGAATGACTGCCCTTTTCATCGAAAGATAGTTTTACACGATATTGTAATGGTCTGATGGCTGGAGTTTACTCCAACACAGGCCAAACATACAAGTGATGCCGTGAAAATCACGGATCATCACTTGGATGGTCTAGATTGGGAGAGGGCGGCTATTGATCTTAACGAAGCGAATAGCTGATCCGGCGAACCACTTCAACGCGTGAACCAACCGCCAAGGGGCTTTTGCTTTCAAGCTTGATGATTTTACCGTCAAGTTCGATATGGTTTCTATAACCGGTAATTTCGCTGACATTTTCTTCCAGCATCACGGTTGTTACGGTGCAAGATTCCTGCTGTTTATAGCCAACAATGCGACTGTTTTTCTGGTTTTTCGCATGTTCGCGGCCAAGAATGGCACCAGCAACAGTTCCGGCGGCGCCAGCCCCATCATTGTCGGAAAATTTATTACCGACCGCCGATCCGATCAGGCCACCAATAATCATTGACCCAAGTTCGGAGTTGCCCTCGCTCTCGGCGTAAATCGGCACATCTTCGGTTCGGCAATTGCGCTGATCTGTTGGCGTTTTGCGAATATAGGTTGATGTTAGGGTGATGGTGTCTACCACTGTGCCAACAACCGTCTCAACGCGCGTTTCTGCGGCGGCGCTGCCAACCATCAGTGATCCAGACATAATCACGGCGGCAACTGGGGCGACAAGGCGGCAAAGCGACGTATTCACTGTCATTCGGGTCATGTTACACCTTTAGGTTTTGGTTTGTTACATTTGACATCTGCGGCGTTATCCGGCCACGCGGCGAAGCGATAAGCGCAAACAAATTTTTATCGTTAATCTTAGCATTGTTATCATCTGCGGTGAATATGGCAATTCTATGATATTTTGCATGATTTTTAAATATTTTCGATCATGGGTAAAACCGGTAAATCGGCAAGAAACAGCACCGAAACTAAAATTTGTACCTTGGCCGCGTTGCACCAGATCATCCAAGACCCTACATTGAAATCAGCCCCTTTTGGGCATGCCTGATTATGGGCGATATCAATGGAGACAAATTCCTATGGAAATCATTGCCGGAACCGACCCTTTTGCCCTTTTTCAGATTTGGTTTGATGAGGCGGTAAAAACCGAAATCAATGATCCTGATGCGATTGCATTGGCATCGGTTGATGCCAGCGGCATGCCGTCGGTGCGGATGGTCTTGTTGCGGCGCTGGTCGCCTGATGGGTTTTTGTTTTTCACCAATTATGAAAGCCGAAAGTCGGATGAATTGCTGGCCACGGGCAAAGCGGCTTTTTGCATGCATTGGAAAAGCCAGCGTCGTCAAGTGCGGGTTGTCGGCGATATCACTAAGGCATCAGCCGCGCAATCCGATGAATATTTTCACAGCCGTGGACGCGGAAGCCAGATCGGTGCTTGGGCATCAGCACAATCACGCCCGCTTGCCAGCCGCGCCGCGCTCGAAGCCGAGGTCAAAGCCGTTGAAACACAGTTTCCCGCCGCTGTTGAGCGCCCGCCGCATTGGGGTGGGTTCTGTTTAAAGCCGCAGGAAATCGAATTTTGGCATGATGGTGAACACCGGCTGCATGACCGGTTCCGGTTCCTGTTACAGGCTGATGGTGGCTGGGATATTCAACGGCTGAATCCATAGATCGGCGATCATAATTCGGGCTTAGAATTGCCGTCAGATTTGCGTTTTTGTCTGTTTGCGGCATGCATCGCCCGATTTTGTCAAAATACAGTCGTTTGCTAGACGCTTTTTGCCAAATTTTCTTCGTAACATAACGCTGTCATGCGATATGCCCCTTACTGGTGATATCGCGGGTTAGCTTTATTTTTGCGGGAGACTTGGCATGAAGTCGCATGCGCGTGTTGTTGTAATTGGCGGTGGCGTCGTTGGTGTTAGCACTTTGTATCATCTGGCAAAGAAGGGCTGGAGTGATGTAGTACTTGTCGAGCGTAAGGAGCTAACCTCGGGTTCGACATGGCATGCGGCAGGTTTGTTGCCATTATTCAACATGTCCTATTCGGTTGGACAAATTCACAAATATTCAGTGAAATTTTATCAAGAATTGCAAGAAGAGACCGGCATGGATGTCGGGTTCCGCAATGTGTCCAATATCCGGCTTGCCAGCAATCAAGACCGGATGGATGAGTTTCGGCAATATGCCGGTGTTGCCAGCACGATTGGCGTGCAGGTTGATTTCCTGACACCTGAGCAGGTTCTGGATTATTGGCCAATGGCAAATATCGACGGGCTTGTTGGTGCCATCCGTCACCCGCAAGATGGCTATATCCAGCCAGCCGATTTAACCCAAGCGCTGGCACGCGGTGCGCGTGACCGTGGCGCGGAAATTTATCGCAATACCGCGGTGACGGCGATCACCCGCAGTGATGATGGTCTTTGGATTGTATCCACCGACAAGGGCGATATCACCTGTGATCATGTGGTCAGCGCAACCGGCAATTTTGCGCGGAAAACCGGCGAAATGGTTGGGCTGAATATTCCGGTCATTCCGGTCGAGCATCAATATATCGTAACCGAAGCGCATCCCGATATTCAGGCGCGTCACCGTGATGGCAAGCCCGAAATGGGCGTTCTTCGGGATTCCGAAGGACAATGGTATATGCGCGAAGAGGCCGGAGGTTTGATCCTTGGCCCTTATGAAAAGGGCGCGCCGGTCTGTTATCTGGATGGACCAAGCGATGACTCCGAATATGAGTTATTCCAAGAAGATTTAGAACGGCTTGAGCCGCATATCGAGTCGGCGATGAACCGTGTTCCTGCCTTTGGCGAGTCTGGGGTAAAGCGGGTTTATAATGGTGCGATTGCCTATACGCCTGATGGCAACCCGATTGTTGGACCGGCATGGGATCTGCCAAATTTCTGGCTGAATGAAGGCCATAGTTTCGGCATTACCGCGGCTGGCGGTGCCGGATGGCAGCTTGCTGAATGGATTGTAGAGGGCGAGCCAACAATTGATATGTTGGGGGTCGATCCCCGGCGTTATGGCAGCTATGCAACAAAATCCTATCTGAAGGTCAAAAACGAAGAAGCCTATGCCAATGTTTTTGTCACGCATTTCCCCGATGAAGAACGCACCGAAGCCCGCCCGCTTCGCACCGCGCCTTGTTATGATCGGTTAAAAGCGCTTGGTGCGGTTTTTGGACAGAAATTTGGTTGGGAACGAGCCAATTGGTTTGCCCCTGAGGGCGTGCCGCAAGAAGATCATTGGTCTTTCCGCCGGTCAAATTATTTTGTGCATATCGGCAATGAAGTTCGCAACGTTACTGAAAATGCCGGATTGCTTGATATGTCTGCCTTTGCCAAAGCGCGGATTTCAGGGCCCGGTGCCGAGGCGTTCTTAGATTATCTTGTTGCCAATAAATTACCCAAGAAAGTGGGGCGGGTGGCATTATGCCATGCCTTGACCGAACGTGGCGGCGTGCATTCCGAATTCACAATCCAGCGGGAAAGCGCAACGAGTTTTTATCTTGTTTCAGCAGGGGCGGGGCAACGCCTTGACCATGACTGGATCAAAAAACATATGCCGGCTGATGGCTCGGTGCGGATGGACAATCTGACCAATTCAATTGGTGTTCTGGTTTTGGCAGGGCCAAAATCACGCGATATTCTTGGCAAAATCACCCGCGCCGATCTGTCGAATGCGGCCTTCCCTTGGCTGTCTGGACAGATGATTGATGTAAATTTGGCACCGGCAATGGCCATTCGGGTGAATTTTGTTGGCGAGCTTGGCTGGGAATTGCATCACCCGATCGAATATCAAAACCATATTTTTGATGCGTTGATGGCGGCGGGTGCTGAATTTGGGCTAAAGCCATTTGGTATTCGGGCAATGGATGCAATGCGGCTGGAAAAATCATATCGTCTGGTTGGCACTGAACTATCAATCGAATATGCGGCATTGGAAAGTGGTTTGCACCGGTTTGTGCATCTGAATAAGGGCGATTTCAAAGGCCAGCGTCAATTGGCCGAATGGCAAGAACGCGGCTTTGCCAATGCCATGGTAACGCTTGAGGTGCATGACACAACCGATGCTGATGCCATTGGCGGCAATCCGATCATGACCGAAGATGGAACGGTGATTGGCCGCGCCACAAGCGGTGGTTATGGATTCCGGCTTGAAAAATCGCTGGCATTGGCAATGGTTCGTCCGGATTTGGCGACACCTGGCACCAAATTGATGATTGATATTCTGGATCAACGATTGCCAGTGACCTTTCTTGAGGATTCGCCATTTGATCCTGACAATGCCCGCCTTCGCGCCTAGCCGCCGAATTGACTGTTTATGAGGATTTGTTAAATGACTGACACAAACACATCAGATCGCCGGAACCGCCGTGGTGGCGGACGCGATGCGCGCCGCAGCGCAAGGTCTTCAGGCAATCAGCAGGCCGCCGCACCGTTCATTGTTCGCAAGATAGCCCCGGTTGATATCCTAAGCGATGAAGGCGCCGAGATTATTGAAAATAATGCCGAAACGATTCTTGAGGAAATTGGCATTGATTTTCGTGATGATCCCGAAGCCTTAAGCATTTTGCGTGATGTTGGTTGCGATGTTCAAGGCGAGCGTGTGCATTTCCCGCGTGGTCTTGCCCGCCAGCTTTGTTCGACCGCGCCATCTGGCTATACCCAGCATGCCCGCAATGCCGAACGTTCAGTTGAAATTGGTGGGATGAATACGGTTTTTGCGCCGGTCTATGGCCCGCCCTTTGTGCGTGACCTTGATAATGAACGCCGCTATGCGACGATGGAAGATTTTCACAATCTGGTAAAGCTGGCCTATATGCATCCGGGCCTGCATTATTCGGGCGGCACGATCTGCGAGCCAGTTGATTTGCCAGTGACCAAACGTCACCTCGAAATGGTCTATGCGCATCAGCGTTTTTCCGACAAGCCCTATATGGGGTCAGTGACCGCGCCAAGCCGTGCGCAAGACACAATTGATATGTCGAAGATCCTGTTTGGCGATGAATTTGTTGCCAATAACACGGTGGTAACAAGCCTGATCAATGCCAATTCGCCAATGACATGGGATGACACCATGCTTGGGGCATTGAAAGTCTATGCCCGCAACAATCAGGCAACGGTTATTTCGCCCTTTATCCTTGCCGGTGCGATGTCGCCAGTATCGGTTGCCGGTACCTTGGCACAAACGCTTGCCGAAGCGATGAGCGGCATTGCCTTTGCGCAGGCGGTCAACCCGGGAGCGCCGGTTATTTTTGGCAGCTTTGCAAGTTCGATGTCGATGCAGACAGGCGCACCGACCTTTGGTACGCCCGAACCGGCAAAGGTGCTTTATGGCTGTGCCAAGCTGGCGCGTCGTTTAGGCGTGCCGTTCCGGTCGGGTGGATCATTGACTGGTTCCAAAACGGCTGATGCGCAGGCAGCTTATGAATCGACGCATACGATTTTGCCAACAATCATGGGTGGCACGAATTTTGTGCTTCATGCGGCGGGCTGGATGGAAGGCGGTTTGGTTGCCGATTACGCCAAATTGCTGCTTGATGCCGATCAATTGACAATGATGCCAAAACTGGTCAATGGCATTGATCTGTCGGAAAATGGTCAGGCAATGGACGCGCTCCGCGAAACTGGGCCCGGTCAGCATTTTCTGGGGTCGGCGCATACGCAGGCCAATTTTGAAGATGCGTTTTGGCGGTCACAAATGGCCGATAACACAACATATGAGCAATGGTCATCTGAAGGCAGTGTTGAGAGCAGCGCCCGCGCGCGCAAACGCGCTGGTGAGATGCTGGCAGCCTATGAAGCGCCGGCAATTGATCCGGCGATTGACGAAGCCTTGCGTGCCTTTATCGACAAGCGCATGGAAGAATTGCCCGATACTGATTATTAAACGCTTCTTGGTAAAATCTCATTATTGCGTTTTCTGGGGCGTTTTATGTGGCCGTTAATTTCATGTGACCGGTAATTTCATGTAGCCTGGGTTTGTGGTCACTGATCTGACTGCAGCCTAGGCAATATATTGATAGCCATATTCCAAAGAAGCATCAGCAAGCCAGCGTTGAACATACGGGGCAAAGCTGGTGCGGCAAATCAGAATAAAGGCATCATCTGCTACAGCCATCAATGTTACCGCAGAGAGTGCCAGCAAGCTTTGCGCCGATTGGCCAGCGGCGAATTGCGTTGGATGCAAATCAAGCCCGCAACCTTTGGCTAGAACAGCACGAACCGCAGGCCCGCGAAGCGATAGCGCACAGAGGCTGTCACTGACATCGGTGACGGCGAAATGCGATGATGTGATCATGCTATGCAGGCTGTCTTGCAGCTCTTGTTCTTTGCCAGCCTCGCATAATAACAGATATTCATCGGGGCCAAGCCAAACCACATGGCGATCGCCTGCCGATTGAAACCGGTTGGCCTTTGGCGGAAATGTGCAGCCGGTGACCGCCTTTACCGCTTTGGCAAGGCCGTTTTGGCCACGCAGATTCAGTTTGCCAAGATGCGCCATCTCACCAAAAACAAGCCCAATCGCACCGCCATCGGGGTTGGCGCTTGTGCTACTAGCAATGCCAGCAAGGGCGGTCTGGCCTGAAAAATCTGGTTTGCTGCTTGATAAATTAGCCATTGATGCGCGCTCCCTTTGGATCAAAAAATGCCGTATCGACGATTTCGGCTTTCAAAACCGAACCATCAAGCATGGGAAAGAAGACCGTTTGCCCCTTTAGCGCATGGCCGCCTTTTAACATGGCCATCGCAATCGAGCGTCCACAATTTGGTGAAAAATAGGATGATGTTACCTGTCCAAGCATCTTCATTGGTAAAGGCTGGTCTGGATCAAGAACCGCATGCGCGCCCTCAGGGATCACTGTTGACGGGTCGCTGCACAGCAATCCAACAAGCTGTTTGCGATCATCATATTCCATGGTGTGACGCGCCAGCGCCCGCTTGCCAATGAAATCGGGTTTGGTTTTTGAGACAATCCAATCCATGCCAAGATCATGCGGCGTTACTGATCCATCAGTTTCCTGTCCGACAATGATAAAGCCCTTTTCGGCACGAAGAACATGCATGGCTTCGGTGCCATAAGGGGTCATGCCATGCGCTTTGCCGGCGGCCATCAGGCGGGTCCATAATGCCAATCCATGACGCGCCGCCACATTGATTTCGTAAGACAGCTCGCCAGTAAATGAAATGCGGAAAATGCGCGCTGCCAGCCCGCCAATATGACCTTCCTTCATCGACATGAACGGAAATTCGGTTGGTGACAGATCAAAATCAATACCGGCATCTTGCAAAATCTTGCCAGCATTCGGCCCTGACAATGTGGCAACCGCCCATTGTTCGGTTACCGATGTTAGATAAACCTCAAGATCAGGCCATTCGGTTTGCAGCCATTCTTCCATCCAATCCAGAACACCAGCAGCACCGCCAGTGGTTGTAGTCATGTGGAAATGATTTTCGCCAATGCGGGTGGTCACACCATCATCCATGACCATGCCATCATCTTTCAGCATCAGGCCATAGCGGCATTTGCCAATACCAAGCTTGCGCCACGCATTGGTATAAAGACGGTTCAGAAATTCGGCCGCATCCCGCCCGCGAATGTCAATTTTGCCAAGCGTTGAGGCGTCAAGCAATCCGGCTGTTGTCCGCGCTGCCTTGACTTCACGATTGACCGCTTGTTGCATGGTTTCGCCATTTTGCGGATAATACCAAGCGCGCATCCATTGCCCGACATGTTCAAAGGTCGCACCATGCGCACGATGCCAATCATCCATGCGGGTCAGGCGAACCGGATCAAAAAGATCGCCAATATCGCGGCCAGCGATGGCACCAATATTTGATGGGGTATAGGGCATCCGGAAAGTGGTTGTGCCAACGGCTGGAATTTCATTGCCAAGCGCATCGGCAAGAATGGCCAAGGCATTGATATTGGATGTTTTGCCCTGATCGGTTCCCATGCCGGTGGTGGTATAGCGTTTGAGATGTTCAACCGACTGATATCCTTCGCGCGCCGCAAGCGACACATCACTTGCGGTGACGTCATTCTGGAAATCGACAAAGGCCTTTTGCCCGCGTCCGGCGGCATGACCATTTGGAATTTTCCATGCAGCAAGCGGACGCCAGCTTTGTTTATGGCTTTGCACAATAGGCGTATCAAGCGCGGTTGTTTTATGGCCGGTTGCGCTTGCGGCTTTGGTGCCAGCGCGAACCGCCTCTTTCAAACCAGCGCTAAGATCAAAACTGCCATTACAAGCGCCAATGTTAAAGCTCGGCTCATGTGTCGCTGATGGACGGAAACATAATTTTGCATCGTCCCATTGTAATTTGCCGCGGGCTTGTGAATGAAGATGAACCGCAGGCGACAAGCCGCCCGACATGGCAATCAGGTCACAATCACGATGATCAATATCGCCACTGATTTCGGTAACAGCGTCATTAACCGGCGCAATCTCGACCCGCGCAACGCGGTGATTGCCATAGGCGGCAATAATGGCATGGCCTTGCAGAATTTCGATGCCAGCATCACGAACCGCACGCATTAGCGGGCCGGTTGCCTTTGCCCGAAGATCAGCAACCACGACATGCGCGCCAGCATGATGAAGATCAAGCGTGGTGCGATAGGCATCATCATTATTGCAAACAACTATGGCGCGTTGTCCCGGACAAACGCCATAGCGGTTGATATAGGTGCGAACTGCGCCGGCAAGCATAACACCGGGAAGATCATTGCCTGCAAAAACCAATGGCCGTTCATGGGCACCTTGCGCGATGATCACCTGTTTTGCGCGGATTTTCCACAAACGTTGGCGTGGCAGATGCGCTGGGCGTGATGGTAGGTGATCAGTTACGCGCTCATTCAAGGTCAGGTAATTATGATCCAGATAGCCAAAAACCGTGGTTCGGGGAAGCAAGGTGACATTCGGCATGGCGGCTAATTCGGCCACAATATCGCTGATCCAATTGAACGCTGGACAATCGCCAATCATGATATCGGCTTCGCCAAGCAACCAGCCGCCAAATTCATTCTGCTCGTCAGCCAGAATCACGCGGGCCCCGCTTTTTGCCGCTTGCAGTGCCGCCATCAGGCCAGTTGCGCCACCGCCAGCAACAAGAATATCGCAATGCGCGTGGGTTTTTTCATATCGGTCAGGGTCATTATGATCATCAGCAACCTTGCCAAGACCGGCAGCGTGCCGAATGACATGTTCGTAGCGCATCCACATTGATGCTGGCCACATAAAGGTCTTGTAATAAAACCCTGCTGGGAAAAACCGGTCGAGAACCGAATTAATGGCCCCAATGTCAAATTTTAAAGACGGGGTGCGGTTCTGGCTTTCGGCATAAAGCCCTTCAAAAATTTCAATCTGAGTGGCGCGTAAATTGGGTTCGGCATAAGCGCCTTTGCCAAGCCGGATCAGCGCGTTCGGTTCTTCGGAACCCGCTGCCATGATGCCGCGTGGCCGGTGATATTTGAATGAACGACCAACAAGATGAACATTATTTGCAAGCAATGCCGATGCCAGCGTGTCACCAGCAAAGCCGCGATAGCTGCGGCCATCAAAGGTGAAGTTGACAGGCGCGTTTTGGTCGATTCTTGCGACTGCGCGCTGGGGCTTGGTTTGTGGGCTGCCGGATGCGGCGGAACGAGATACCATTATTTTGATCCTCCGGCTTTGCTGCGTGATGGCGTGGCGGCTTTTTCGGCCGCTGTGTCGCGCCGCCAGCTTGTTTTATAGGTGGTTTTTGCGGCGGTTTTTACCGGCAGGCTTCCCATTGGGTAAATCTCAACAATTTCATTGCTTACCGTATCGCGTGCCACATTAAACCAGCGCCGGCATCCGGCGCCGTGCCGCCATCGTTCAAGAAACAGGCCTTTTGGATTGTCGCGCATGAATAGATAATCGGCAAAATCAGCATCCGAAATTTTATGATCGGCAAGGGGGCGCGCAATATGAGCTTCGCCGCCACACGCAAATTCAACTTCGTCACGGGGGCCACAAAATGGGCAAGTGATGATCAACATAATACTCTCCTAGAACCCGTCTTAATGCGCCACGCCAGCGGCGCCATGTTCATCAATCAGCAGGCCGGTACGGAACCGATCCAAACTATAGGGCGCGGCAATTTTATTGGGCCGGTCATTGGCGATAAGATCGGCAAAAACATGCCCCGATCCGGGAGTTGCTTTAAAGCCGCCAGTGCCCCAACCGCAATCAAAATACAGGCCTTCAATATCGGTTTTGGAAATGATTGGTGATGCGTCGGGACAGGTGTCAACAATGCCGCCCCAATGGCGAAGCATCCGCAAGCGCGATAAAACCGGAAACAGCTCAACCGCGGCGGCAAGCATATGTTCGGGCACTGGAAATGAACCCCGTTGTGCGTAGGAATTATATTTATCGACACCGGCACCAAGAACCATTTCGCCCTTGTCAGACTGGCTGATATACATATGAACCGCATTCGACATGATCACCGTATCAAGAATCGGTTTGATCGGTTCCGACACCAGTGCCTGTAATGGGCGGCTGGCAATTGGCAAACGGATACCGGCCATTGCCGCAACGACGCTTGAATGACCGGCCACAACGCAACCAACTTTTTTGGTTTTGATAAAACCGCGACTGGTTTCAACGCCAATGATTTTGCGGCCTTGGCGGCGCAATCCAGTGACTTCACATTTCTGGATGATATCGACCCCTAAATCATCGGCCGCGCGCGCATAGCCCCAGGCCACCGCGTCGTGGCGTGCTGTGCCGCCGCGCCGCTGCAAAAAGCCGCCCATAACCGGATAGCGGATTGACTGATCGATATTGATTGTTGGAACGAATTTTTTGATTTCTGCGGGGCCAAGAATTTCTGAATCAATGCCGTTTAGCCGGATCGCATGAACGCGCCGTGACATTTCGCGTAATTCATGTTCGCTGTGCGCAATGGTCAAAACGCCGCGCTGGCTGAACATGACGTTGAAATTCAAATCCTGCGACATGCCTTCCCACAGCTTCATCGAATGTTCGTAAATGGCAGCAGATTCGTCCCAAAGATAATTTGACCGGATGATGGTGGTGTTACGGCCGGTATTGCCGCCGCCAATCCAGCCTTTTTCAATCACCGCAATATTGGTCAGGCCATGAACCGCTGCGAGATAATAAGCCGTGGCAAGCCCATGCCCGCCACCGCCGATAATCACCGCGTCATATTCGGCCTTTGGTTCGGGGTCGCGCCATGCGCGTTGCCAGTCCTGATGATAATTCATCGCCTTTTTGGCAAGCGCAAATGCTGAATAGCGCGGGGCGCCGCCCGGCAATCCGCGTTGACCGCGGTCTGGATGATTTTGTGCCATCTAACCCACCCTTCAAACTTTGTAAAAGCCATCATAGCGATAGCGTAAATGCTGCAATCGGCTCTGCCGTGACATGCTGCGCATTTGCCGAAAAATCCCTAGCCTATCAACGACATTGGGTATGTTTTAATCGACATGATAAGATCGGTTTTAGGCTGTTAATGCGCCGAATGTCAATTGAGGCATTATGCCGCCAGCCGCCGCCGTGATTTGCGCGTGATTAGCCATGTGCATTACTTGACCTTGGGGGCTAAATTGCGGCACTGTTATCGGCATGATTTCCGGTTCGAAATAAATTTTCAGATCGGGTTATTTTGCAAAGATATGACAGGTTAGGACAATCATCATGGCGGTGATAAATTCGATTGCAGATCGTGAACAGGATATGAAGGCATGGCGGCATCTGCTGCATCAGCATCCTGAAACAAGCTATGAAGAAGTTTGGACATCCGATTTCATTGCCGCAAAATTGCAGTCATTTGGTATCGAGATTCATCGTGGTATGGGAAAGACTGGCGTTGTTGGGGTTTTGCGCGGCACTGGCAATGGCTCGTCGGCAATCGGATTGCGGGCCGATATGGACGCGCTGCCAATGCAGGAAATGAACGAATTTGCCCATGCGTCCAAAACACCCGGGCGGATGCATGCTTGTGGGCATGACGGGCATAGCACGATGCTTCTCGGCGCGGCGCAATATCTTGCGGAAACGCGTAATTTTGACGGCACTGTCTATTTCATCTTTCAGCCAGCCGAAGAAGGCGGCAAGGGCGGCGAAGCGATGATCAAGGATGGGCTGTTTGATCAGTTTGACATGAAAACCGTTTGGGGGATGCATAATTGGCCCGGCATGGATGTTGGGAAAATTGGCGTTCATAGCGGTGCCTGTATGGCAGCGGCGGATATGTTTGAAATGCGCATCACCGGATCTGGGGGGCATGCGGCGATCCCTGATCTTGCCATTGATCCGATTCCGTGTGGGGCGGCGATTGTGCAATCATTGCAATCGATCGTTTCACGCCGTGTTGCGGCGCTTGAACCGGCGGTTGTTTCGGTGACGATTTTCGAGTCGGGAAGTGCCTTTAATGTGATTCCCGGTTCGGCGCGGCTTGGCGGTACAGCGCGGTCATTTTCGCCTGATGTTCGCAAATTGCTTGAAGATTCGATCCATGAAATCGCTATAGCAACAGCCAAGGCCTATGATTGTGAGATTGAAATTGACTGGCAGCCAGGCTATCCGCCAACGGTCAATCATGCCGAAGAATCGGCGCGTGCTGTTGCTGTTGCCGCCAATATCCTTGGTGCAGACAATATCATCACCGATCTGCAGCCATCAATGGGGGCTGAAGATTTTGCCTATATGCTTGCCGAAAGGCCGGGATCCTACATCTGGCTTGGGGCAGGGCCTGCCAAGAATGGGGCGATGCTGCATAATGATCGTTATGATTTTAACGATGATGTTCTTGCCACCGGTGCCAGCTATTGGGCGCGGCTGGTTGAAAGCGAATTGCCGAAATAATCCGTTAATTTATCTTTTGCCAGCGGGTGTTGTGGGGTGATTCGCCCAATATCCTATCGATTTTGCCCAATATTCTAGCGATCTTAAAAGACGGAAAATCTTGACTTTGGCATAGGTCTAAAATAGAACAAAACATGAACAAAAGGCAGATATATATGATAGGAATCAGGCAAAATGCAAAGGATGAACCAGCCTATATCAATCGCAAAATCATCTGATTTTAGGGCATCTAATGATCAGATTATAAACGAAAAAAAGACATATGACCTTGCCCGCCTTCGACAAGAAATTGCCGTGGCTGATGGTTATGATAAGCGTCTTTATATGCCGCTTGGTGTCGATTCGCTGGATCAGGCATTGGCTGGTGGGCTGACGCTTGGGCGGGTGCATCTTTTAATGGGTGCGATGCAGGCTCATGGGGCGGTAAGCGGCTTTGCTATGGCGCTTCTTGATTTGCTGCAACATCACGCGCAGCAGATAAAGCCCAAGCAAGCTAGCAATCGGCCAACAGCGGCCATAAATGATGCTGGTCTGATTGTCTGGTGTCCGGCAAGCCAGCGAAATGGTGCTGGTATGTTATATGGGCATGGACTTGCCGCGGCTGGGCTGGATCCGGCGCGATTGCTGATTGTTGATACACCAAACCCGTCACGGCGTTTGGCCGCGCTTGATGATATTTTGCGAACCGAAGGCCTGGCCGCGGTTGTGATGGAATATGATGGGGTGCAGAAATCGGCTGATTACTGGATGCGGCTGGCACGACGTGCGCAGCTTGCCGCCGAAGATAGCGGCACAACAGCTTTTCTACTTGGCGCGCCAATCAGCGTTGCTGGATTTGAAACAGCTTGGCAGATCAAACCGGCGGCCGATCTTGACAGATGGTCACATTCTGCCTTGGTTCAACGCAGTGTCTGGGATTTGACATTGCAGCGCGCGCGTGGTGGCAGGCCGCATAAATGCAGGGTTGGCTGGCAGGCGGGTCTTGGTCGACTGCAGGCCTGTGATCATAACATCATGGCTAATGGCAAACCGGTTCAGGCCGAATTGCCCATCGCTGACCTGTCAGCCAATCACTTGTCAGCGAGTCAATGGCCAGCGCAAGCTCTTGCCCGATAGGCATGTGATCATGCCCGTTTCCTATCGTCATATTATCTATATCCATTTTCCCTATCTGGCCGCATCGCGGATCCAGAGAGCATCTGGGCAAAGGGAATCTGGACAAAGGGAATCTGGAGCTGATCTGCCGCTTGTTATAATCCGGAAAGTCAACGGCGCTGATATTATTCTGGCGGGTTGTACCAAAGCGGCAGCGCATGGTCTTGCCGCTGGTATGCAGCTTGCCGATGCCCGCGCCTTATGCCCACAACTCAGAACCGAAGCATATGACCCGCTAGCCGACCATGCCGATCTTCATCGTCTGGCTTTATGGGCGCGCCGTTATAGCCCGCTTACCGCGGTTGATGATCAGCATTGCGGAATCTGGATTGATATTGCTGGTGCCGAACATCTGTTTGGCGGGGTGCGTTCGCTATTAGCCGATTGCGCCAAACGCCTTCATCGAAGTCACTTTCGGGCGGTGCTGGCGGCGGCACCAAATTGCGGCGCGGCGTGGGCCTTGGCGCATTATGGAAAGCCGTCAGAGCGGTTAATGACCGCACCGAAACCGGCAGATGGACAGCCGGACACGGTAAGATATATTTTCAGCCGCGCCCGCTTGCGACGCCATCTGGCAGCATTGCCGCTTGCTGCATTGCGAATCGATACGGCAATTGCCGATCATATGCGGCGCGCAGGCTTGCGGGCGATTGGGGATATTATTGGATTGGCGCGTGCGCCATTGGCCGCGCGTTTTGGTCAGGATGTGCTTCTTCGGCTTGATCAGGCGCTTGGCGATCAGGATGAAAGCTTTACAGCTGTTAGCCCGCCAAAACCGCTTTATATATGCCGTCAATTTGCCGAACCCATTGGCGCAGCTGATGATATCAAGGCGATGATTCGCCAATTGGCAAGTGAAACAGCCACTTTGCTTCAACAGGCCAGATTGGCAACACGCCGTTTGCGGCTTGGCTGGCAATTGGTTGATGGGCTGGTTTTTGCACATGATGTGCATCTTTCGCGGCCAAGCCGTGATGTGACTTTATTTCACCGCTTGCTGGCCAATGCCAGCGACAAGATCAACCCTGAATTTGGTCTTGAAATGGGCTGGATGGAATCGCTTGATTGCAGCCCCCTTGCGCCACTTGATACGGCTTTGCCGCATATGATGTTGCAGCGCCATGATGGGGTTGCAGGCGAATCCTATGCCAGCCTTGTTGACCGGTTGGTGGCACGTCTTGGCTATGGTGCCGTGGTCAGATTGGCACCGCAAGCCTGCTGGCAACCCGAAGCGGCGCAATCGTTTAAATTGCCTGATCCAAGCCAGATTTTCACCAAAACGGACGAAAAATCAGGTTGGCTTGGTGATCCGGCATCAGGCACTGCGCCACCACGCCCCATTCGCCTTTTGGCCTATCCGCACCCTGTTGATGTTGTCGCGCTTCTTCCCGATCACCCGCCAGCGCAATTTATCTGGCGGCGGCGAATTCATAAAATCATTCATGCCACAGGGCCAGAACGGATTGCCCCTGCATGGTGGCAGGCACCCGCTGGCAGTCGCACCCGCGATTATTTTCGGTTACGCGATGATCAGGGGGCAGGGTTCTGGCTATATCGTGAAGGTTTGCCAGAACGTCACGAAACCCCATCTTGGTTTTTGCATGGGTTTTTCGCCTGATGGCCCTATTGCGTAAACAAGGCCAAGCCGCATCACATGCGTTGCTTGGCTGTTATAGTAATTTCACCTTTTTAAAGGGCGCATCGCATCCTGATGAAATGGTGGCACAGGCGGCCGCGCTTGGGTGGGCGGCGGTTGGCATTGCCGATGTGAATTCGCTGGCCGGTATTGTGCGGGCGCATGTGGCGGCGCGTGATCACCAGATCAGGCTTGTTGTTGGTGCCAGATTACGCCCTGCCGATGGTCCTGATATTATTGTTCATCCGTGTGACCGCGTTGGTTATGAAGCTTTATCAATGCTGCTAAGCGAGGCCAATATGCGAGGCAGCAAAGCCGCGCCAATTCTCTATCTTGCCGATCTTGCCCGCCTGCCAGCAAGCACCGCATTGCTGGTCATGCCGCCGCGTCATCCAGATGCGTATTACCAAATGCATTTGCAGACCATTCGCCAAATTGCCAAAGGGCAATTATTTGCAGGGATTTGCCTATATCGTGATGGGGCTGATGAGGCACGATGCCAGATGTTAGCGGCAGCGGCAGCGGCGCTGGGGCTGCGGGTGGCGGCAGCGGCAGATGCGCTTTATCACATTCCTGATCGCCGCCCGCTTGCCGATGTTCTGGCGTGCATCCGTGAAAAGCAACAGCTTGATGATGCTGGCTATCTTATTTCGCGCAATGCCGAACGCCATTTGATTGATTGTGCCGAGGCTGAACGGCGTTGGCGGCATGTGCCAGATGCGCTTGATGGGGCAAAAGCGCTTGCAGATTTATGCCATTTTTCAATGGATGATTTGTCTTATGAATATCCTGACGAGCTAAAGCCGAGTGGACGAACCACCATGCAGGAACTGGCCTTCCAGACATGGCGCGGCGCTGAAAAACGCTATCCTGATGCGATCCCTGATAAGGTAAGTGCCTATCTGAAACATGAATTGATCTTGATCGAGCGTTTGAATATTGCGCCTTATTTTCTGACCGTCTTTGATATTGTTCGCTTTGCGCGGGGGCGCGGTATTTTATGTCAGGGGCGCGGTTCGGCGGCGAATTCGGCGGTTTGCTATTGTTTGGGCATTACCGCGGTTGATCCTGAACGATCGCAACCCTTATTTGAACGTTTTGTCAGCGAGGCGCGTGGTGAGCCGCCAGATATTGATGTCGATTTCGAACATGAACGCCGCGAAGAAGTGATCCAGCATATCTATGCAAAATATGGCCGGAATCGTGCTGGCCTTACCGCCAGTGTGATTACCTATCGTCGCCGCAGCGCATTTCGCGAAGTGGCAAAGGTGTTTGGCCTTAGCCGTGATGTTCAGGCGGCCTTGGCTGGCGAGGTATGGGGGCGTGAAAAAACCGGCCTTGATGCTGCGGCGCTGGCCGCGGCGGGACTGGATGCCAATGACCGGCGACTGCGGTTGGTTTTACAATTAGTGGCCGATATCAGCCGGTTTCCACGGCATTTGTCACAACATGTTGGCGGGTTTGTGATCACCCGTGGGCGACTTGATCATCTATGCCCGATCAGCCCTGCGGCGATGGCTGGCCGTACCGTGATCGAATGGGATAAGGATGATCTTGATGCGCTTGGCTTGTTAAAAGTCGATGTGCTTGCGCTTGGCATGCTAAGCTGTATCAGGCGCAGTTTTGATTTGCTTCGCACGCATTATAACCGACATTTAACGCTAGCATCATTGCCGCCTGAAGATATGAAAACCTATGACATGCTATGTCGGGGGCAGTCGGTTGGGGTTTTTCAGGTTGAATCGCGGGCGCAGATGGCGATGTTGCCGCGCCTGCAACCGCGCTGTTTTCACGATCTTGTTGTGCAGGTAGCGATTGTCCGCCCGGGCCCTATTCAGGGCGACATGGTTCACCCTTATTTGCGGCGGCGTGCCGGTTTGGAAAAGGTGGATTACCCGTCAGATGCCTTGCGTGATGTTCTTGAACGCACGCTTGGTGTGCCGCTATTTCAAGAACAGGCAATGCAGATTGCCATTGTTGGAGCGGGGTTTTCGGGCGCTGAGGCCGACCAGCTGCGCCGAACGATGGCGACGTTCAAAAAGCAGGGAAACATAAGCCATTTCCGCAATAAAATGATCAATGGCATGATCGAGCGCGGCTATGATGAAGCTTTTGCCATTCGCTGTTTTCGCCAGATCGAAGGCTTTGGCATGTATGGCTTTCCTGAATCACATGCGGCAAGCTTTGCGCTGTTGGTCTATGTGTCGGCATGGCTGAAATGCCATTATCCAGATGTGTTTATCTGTGCCTTGCTGAATGCCCAGCCGATGGGGTTTTATGCACCAGCGCAATTAATTGCCGAAGCCAAACAAAACAACATTACCATCCGCCCCGTTGATGTGAATTTTTCAGGCTGGGATCACCGTCTTGAAACCGACCCTGACAATCGAAAGGGTCATCATGCGTTACGGTTGGGTTTGCGGCTTGTCAAAGGGCTGGCGCGCGGTGAAGGTGAACGGATTGCCGCCAGCCAAATAGCCGCCAGCCAAACAAGCAATGGCGGAAAACAGACAGGATTAAGCTTTTCCAGCCTTGATGATGTCATGCGAAAAGCCGATATATCGGCAAAATCATTACAGGCCATTGCCGATGCGGATGGTTTTGCCAGCCTTGCGATTGACCGGCGACAGGCATTATGGGCAGCACGCGGACTGGCGCGGCACCGGCTGCATGATATGCCATTATTTGCCCATGCTGGTCGCCGGCATGAACGGCTTGCGGGGAATGAACCGGTGATCGAATTGCCGCAAGCCGAACTTGGTGAAAACGTGGCTGAAGATTACCGCAATCTTGGCCTGTCATTAAAAGCGCATCCCCTCGATTTGCTGGCAAAGCCGCTTGGTCTGGCTGGCTGGCAGCTTTGCAGCCATGTCCAAAATGCACCTGACGGGAAACGGCTTCGCATTGCTGGTCTGGTGACGATGCGTCAACGACCCGGCACCGCCAGCGGTACGGTTTTCATAACGCTTGAAGATGGGCAGGGCACGGCGAATGTGATTATCTGGCCAAAATTAACCGAAACCTATCGCGAGGCATTGTTGCGGGCGCAGATTTTAGGGCTGGTTGGCCGCGTCCAACGCCAGCAGGCGGTGATTCATATCATTGCCGAATCTCTGTTTAACCTGAACGGGTTTTTGCGTCATATCGATGCCAGCAGCGGCAGCAAAAATGCCGTTCGGATGAAAAGCAGAGATTTTCATTAAAGATTAATTTTGAACATGATGACGCAAATGATAAAGCAAATGATTATTGTGGGAGGAAGCTATGGCTCATGTCAAAGATATCGCCATCACCAAAGGTAAAATTTACCTAGGTGGTTGCCATTGCAGGGGTGTCCGGTTTTGCCTAACCGGTCCATTGCGTCAGGCGTTGATTTGCCATTGCCGTGATTGTTTTCAGATTGCCGGTCTTAGCTGGGGTTCGACCTCGGTTCCGGATGACAGCTTTGAGCTGAACGCCCAGCAAACGCTTGGCTGGTATGACAGTTCGGCCTGGGCCAAACGCGGATTTTGCCGAAATTGCGGTGCGTCGTTGTTTTATCGCCTAAATGGCATCTCCCGAACATCAGTTGCCATTGGCATGCTTGATGATGCCAATGATCTGGTGATTGCTGGCCAGATTTTTGCCAATAGCCACCCGCATTGGGATCGGCTGCGCCCCCATGATTTGCCGCATCTTGATGATCAGTTTTGAGGTAAAAAATCCTAAGATATCTTAGCCGCGTGATGTTGGCGACACGGCAATGGCAATGCAGGGCCGTCCAGCGGAAAACAGCGCTGCACAGGCTGCGCGTGCCTGATCTTCTTCAAGATCATTAAATCGAACCCGCCATAATGGAATCGCGCCACGCGTGACAAGATGCAAATTTGCCGGTGTCATGCCAAGCACATCATCGGCCGTGCGCCGTGCCACAATCGCCGCGCGATGTGCGTTAACACGTTGGGCAAAATTACCAATTTGCACGCTCCAGCTTGGGTTTTCATCACTGGCAGGGTTGGCGGCACTTGCAATATCAAGCTGGATAAATTCGGTCTTTTTTGGTGCTGCAGCTGGCCGTGTCTTGGTTTTGCTGACTGGCAGGCTTTTGGGCAATTTGTCGCCGCGTTCGGGTGGTGCCACTGGCAAGGTTGTTGGCATGGCAAGCGCGGCACGCCGAACCGTGATGGTTTTGACGCGTTTAAACTGATTATCCAGAATTTGCATCATATGGCGGTCGCGGCTGCGCGACGTTTTCCCGCCAAACACAACACCAATCAGCCGAACACCATTGCGCTCGACCGTGGCAACAAGATTGAATCCCGATGCATTAATATAGCCTGTTTTGATACCATCTGTGCCGCTATATTTTGCCAACAGCTTGTTATGATTGCCGTATTTCCGGCCTTTCCAGTTAAAGCTTTGGGTGCTGAAATATTTATAAAATTGCGGAAAATCGCGCCGCATGGCAACGGCCAGAACGGCCATATCTCGCGCTGTCGATTTCTGCCGACGATTTGGTAGGCCTGACGCGTTCTTGAAAACCGTACGCCGCATGCCCAGAGCCTTGGCCTTGCGGGTCATGCGTTTGGCAAATTTTCGTTCCGTGCCCGACAGTTTTTCGGCAAGCGCTGTTGCCACATCATTGGCCGATTTTGTCACTAGCGCGTAGATGGCTTGTTCGGCGCTGATTGATTGACCCGGTTTCAAATATAATTTGGATGGCGAACGGCCAGCGGCTGTTTTGGAAACTGGAATCCTGCTTTTCAGCGACATGCGTCCCGCTTCGATATCTTCAAACAAAAGATAAAGCGTCATGATTTTGGTCAAGGATGCCGGATAGCGCAGATTATCGGCATTGCGCGAAAACAGCACTTTGCCAGTGGCTTCTTCAATGACGATTGACGCATATTTGCTGGCTTTAGCCGGTGTCGCCGGCAACCCAAGCCCAACCATTAAAATGATCATCATTGCCAAAAAGGATTTACCGGGGCGAAAAACCCCAAGCTGTGACAAAGCTAAAAGGCCGGATTTTATCGAAAATAAAAATTTGTCACCACGGCGATTGAGTGACCGAAAGGGTGCATGTTGCTTGCTCAGTAGCGTCTTGGCTACATTTGATCGTGCCATTAAGGCCTGCCCCATTCCGAAATTATGACTATCTTGTAACACTGCGCGGCAAAGCATAACGCAATTAGGATTCTATTCAAGAATCTTGCCAAAATTTGGACAATAAACTGCAATATGGTCGCATCATGTATTTGCGAATTTTTTTTGCTGCACCCCTTTTCCTTGATGGATGCGATACCAATATCAAAAGGATGCGGCGGCCGTTTTGTTTCTGTGCTATATTCAACGCCTTGTACGAATGATTGAATTACGAAGGTTTAAAAGAGAATTTATGGCAAATGAAGACGATAAAAACGGCAATGGTCAGTTAATCCTCGATAGCCGTACCAAAACGAAAAAGCCATCAATGTATAAAGTCATTATGCTTAATGACGACTATACACCGATGGAGTTTGTCGTGCATGTCTTGCAGAAATTTTTCGGTCGTTCGGCAGATGAAGCCACCCAGATCATGTTGAATGTGCATCAGCGCGGGGTTGGTGTTTGCGGTGTCTATAGTTTTGAAATCGCCGAAAGCAAAGCGCAAAAAACCATTGATTATGCGCGGAAGAATGATCATCCGCTGCAATTACAACTGGAAAAGGAATAGGCAAAATGCTGTCACGCGAACTCGAAGAAACATTGCGCCGCGCCATGTCGAATGCGGCATCATGTTCGCATGAATTTGCCACTTTAGAACATTTGCTGTTGGCACTAACCGAAGATAGTGACGCGCTTGAAGTCCTGCATGCCTGCAATGTTGATATTGATGAGCTGGTCAAAAAGCTGGGTGAATTCATCGAAATTGAACTGGCATCGATTGTTGACCCCGAAGGCAATGTTGATGTGCAGCCAACGGCAAGTTTCCAACGTGTGATCCAGCGCGCCATCATCCATACACAATCATCAGGGCGGGAAGTGGCCACCGGTGCCAATGTTCTGGTGTCGATTTTCTCCGAGCGCGAAAGCCATGCTGTCTGGTTTTTGAAATCATTGAATATGACACGGCTTGATGCGGTGTCCTTTATCAGCCATGGCGCCGACAGCAGTATCGCCAAAAGCCAGAGCGAAGATCAGGCTGGCGAAACCATTGGCGAGGATGGCAAAGACCCGCTTAGCCAGTTTGCTGTCAATTTGATCGCCAAGGCCGCAGCTGGTAGGATTGATCCATTGATTGGCCGCAGCCGTGAATTAGACCGCACGATTCAGGTTTTATGCCGCCGCACGAAAAACAATCCGCTTTATGTTGGTGATCCGGGTGTTGGCAAAACCGCCATCGCCGAAGGGCTTGCCTTGCGAATTTATGAAGGAAATGTTCCCGATGTTCTGGCAACAGCGGTGATTTATTCGCTTGATATGGGACAATTGCTGGCTGGAACCCGCTATCGTGGTGATTTTGAAGAACGGTTGAAAGCCGTGATGAAAGCGGTGGTAGACGACGAAAATGCCATTCTGTTCATTGATGAAATCCATACGGTGATTGGCGCAGGGGCGACCTCTGGCGGAGCGATGGATGCGTCAAATCTGCTAAAACCTGCGTTGCAGGAAGGCACGCTTCGCTGTATCGGGTCGACAACCTATAAAGAATATCGTGGTCATTTTGAAAAGGATCGCGCATTGGTGCGCCGGTTCCAGAAGATTGATGTTGCCGAGCCGACCATCCCCGATACGATCAAAATTCTGAATGGTTTGAAAAGCCGCTATGAAGATCATCACAAAGTGCGCTTTACTGGCGCTGCCTTGAAAACCGCGGTTGATCTGTCTGCTCGCTATATCAATGATCGCAAATTGCCCGATAAAGCGATTGATGTGATTGACGAAGCTGCGGCGGCACAAAATCTGATGCCACCATCACGCCGCCGCCAAACAATTGGCCAGAAAGAAATCGAAGCCACGGTGGCGACAATGGCGCGGATTCCGTCAAAGCATGTTAGCCGTGATGACAAGGCTGTGCTGGCATCGCTTGAAACCGATTTGAAACGTATGGTGTTTGGCCAAGATCCGGCCGTTACCGCATTGGCATCAGCGATTAAGCTATCGCGTGCTGGCCTTCGTGATGCAGAAAAGCCGGTTGGCAATTATCTGTTTTCCGGCCCAACAGGCGTTGGTAAAACCGAGGTTGCGCGCCAGCTTGCCGAAACGCTTGGCATCAAGCTGATGCGGTTTGATATGTCCGAATATATGGAACGCCATACGGTATCGCGCCTGATTGGTGCGCCTCCAGGCTATGTCGGGTTTGACCAAGGTGGGCTGTTGACCGATGCGGTTGATCAGACGCCGCATGCCGTTCTGCTTCTTGACGAGATCGAAAAAGCGCATCCTGATTTGTTCAATATTCTGCTGCAGGTCATGGATCATGGCAAATTGACCGACAATAATGGCAAGATTGTTGATTTCAGAAATGTCATTTTGATTATGACAACAAATGCCGGAGCGCAGGAATTGTCAAAATCGGCAATCGGCTTTAACCGTACGCATAATGAAGGCGCCGATATTGAAGCTATCGAAAAAATGTTTACGCCTGAATTCCGTAACCGGCTTGATGCGATTATTCCGTTTGCGCCGCTTGGCAAAGATGTCATCCGGTTGGTTGTTGATAAATTTATCATGCAGCTTGATGCCCAGCTTGCCGATCGTAATGTCGAAATCGAATTGAGCGAAGCGGCGATGGATTGGCTTGCCGAACGTGGCTATGACGCCAAATATGGCGCGCGGCCACTGGCGCGGGTTGTGCAGGAACATATCAAAAAGCCGCTTGCCGATGAAATGCTGTTTGGCGGGCTTGTTGGTGGCGGACTTGTTTTTGTCGATGTTGCTGATGATGATTTGACGGTTACGGTCAAAGCCCCACCGCAAAAAGCGATTTCGGGTGGAAATAAACGCGCCGCATTGCCCGCACCGCACGATAGTTAACCAAGCCAAATCAGACCTCACCCGTGCAGATATTACCCGTGCAAATATCACCCGTGCAAATATCACCCAAAATGGGACTAGCTGGCTTTAAAGGGGCTGGTCATGGTGATGTGGTTTTTCTCGGCCTCGACGCCGCACTTTTCCGCGTCTAGGAACCGCGCAACAGCGTCACGAAACCCGTCATGCGCTATCCAATGCACCGAATGGGTGGTAACAGGCAGATAGCCGCGCTGGACTTTGTGAAAGCCCTGCGCCCCCGCTTCGACCCGCGACAGGCCATGTTCGATGGCAAAATCAATCGCCTGATAATAACATGCCTCGAAATGCAGATTGGGAATATCGATATCGGCACCCCAATTGCGGCCATAAAGCGCATCATCACCAATGAAATTAAGTGCGCCGCCGATAATGTTGCCATCATATTCGGCCATTACCAAAAGCATGCGGTCGGCCATGGTTTTGCCTAGCTGGGTAAACACCTCATGCGTCAGATAGGCACCGCCCCATTTTCGGTCGATGGTAGACATATAAAACCGGAAAAAAGCGTCAATATGATCTTGGGTGATTGCCGCACCGGTCAGCCGAAGCATGGTAACGCCTGCCTTGGTAATCGAGGCACGCTCTTTACGGATATTTTTGCGCTTGCGTGATGACAGATGATCCAGAAAATCATCGAAATCAGCATAGTTCTGATTATGCCAATGAAATTGGATGCTGGTTCGGTCAAGCCAGCCTGCGGCGGCAAGCTGATGCGCATCATCAGATGGCAGAAAATTAATATGCGCTGACGATAGCTGATATTTTTCCACCAGCGTTTCCATGCCCTTGGCAAGGGCAGTTTTTAAATCGGTGCGCTTATCACGAACCAGAAAGCGGGGACCGGTTGCTGGCGTAAATGGAACCGCGGCAAGCAATTTTGGGTAATAAGCACCGCCAGCGCGTTCAAAGGCATTGGCCCAACCATGATCGAAAATATATTCGCCATAGGAATGATGCTTTAGATAATTTGGCATGGCGCCAAGAAGCTGGCCGTCATCGCTTCGCAATAGCAGATGCATCGGATCCCAGCCGCTGTCACCGCCAACCGCCCCGCCTTTTTCCAGCGCCTGCAAAAAGGCATGGCTGATAAAGGGATTTGCCGATCCGGCAAGCGCGTCCCATTCGGCGGCGTCGATTGCCGCCATTTCGGTGCCGATATGAAGATTTAGCGCGCTACCATCCATGAGGCTTGCAAATCGCCCTTTGACGGACAAGCCCGTTACGGGCTGACCGGTTTATTTTTTGACAGAATTGAAACAAAGATGGGGGGTTAAGCGATTTCAAACACACCATCAATTTCAACAAGACAATTTAACGGCAATGCGTTGCTGCCAACGGCAAATCGTGCATGCCGACCAGCGTCACCAAAAGCGGCAACCATCAAATCAGATGCGGCATTAACGACAACCGGCTGGCTGTAGAAATCATCGGCTGACGCGACAAACGCGCCAAGCTTGACTACCTGAATAACACGGTCAAGATCGCCATCACAGGCCACCTTCAACTGCGCCAAAAGATTGATCGCACAAACTTTTGCCTGACCTTGTGCATCTTCGATGCTGGCATCTTTGCCAACGGTTCCGGTAACGGTTAGCTTGCCATCAACAAAAGGAACCTGTCCTGACACGAAAACAAGATTGCCAGTGCGGGTAAATGGCAAATAATTCGCCGCTGGGGTTGGGGCATCGGGGATGCTAACGCCGATCTCTTGCAAACGCTGTTCGACTTTGCTTGTCATGGTCATACTCCTTTAAACTGGTGAAGATGCTCGATGGTTGATGGCGTCCAACCAACCCCATCATAGTCCATATCCTGATTGCGAAGCTTGCATAATCATCGCTGGATAGCAAGCCGGTTCAGATGATCAGACACCTGTTTTAGACAAGAAAAAGGCCCCACGATGGAGCGTGGGGCCAGGTCTGCAGGTTGCACTGCAGGGAGAGCTTAACTGCAGCCTGTGGTTCCGCCACAGGTGTTGCATTTCAAACAAGTACCATTGCGGACCAGGGTAAAGTTCTGGCACTCAGGGCAGGCTTCGCCTTCATAGCCCTGCATGCGAGCCTGTTGCACAAGGTCGGCTGCTTTTTGGCCGCTCTTTGTGCGATTGGCACCGCTGGCAACTTCGCTTGCCGTATCGCTGGCAAGTCCGATTTCGGTTGTTGTCGATGGGCTTGGCTCTTGCGCCCGCATTGTTTCAGCGGCCACATCTTGGGTGGCGGCAACGGCTGCACCGCGATCATTGGAATAGACGACAAGCCCTTGGCGACGGATAAAGCCATGGCTGGTGACCCGATTCATCAGCTCGGACTGATTATCGCCAGTTCCCGTTGTTGTCACATCAAGATCCTCGACATTCACATGACCAAGGTCGCTTCGGTCAAGATAGGAAATCGCCAATTCGCGGAATGTGTAATCAAGAATTGAAGTCGACATCTTGATGGCGTCATTGCCGGTGACAATGCCCTGCGGCTCAAAGCGGGTGAATGTATAGGCCTCGACAAACTCTTCCAATGGCACGCCATATTGAAGGCCAATCGAAACAGCGATGGCAAAATTATTCATCAATGAGCGGAAGGCAGCGCCTTCTTTATGCATATCGATGAACACTTCACCAATCCGGCCATTTTCATATTCGCCAGTTCGCAGATAGACCTTATGCCCACCAACGGTTGCCTTTTGTGTATAGCCTTTTCGGCGATGCGGCAGGCGTTCGCGCTCGGCGCGGATGACCCGCTCGACCACTTTTTCAATCACTTGCGGCGACGCGGCGGCCATTGGTGTTTCAACGACTTCTTCTTCTTCTTCCTCGTCAATATCGTCAACCAGACCCGATGACAAAGGCTGGCTAAGCTTTGACCCGTCGCGATAAAGCGCGTTGGCTTTCAGGCCAAGACGCCATGACTGCATATAGGCCTCACCACATTCCTGAACCGTTGCCGAATTTGGCATATTGATGGTTTTTGAAATGGCACCTGAGATGAATGGCTGGGCGGCGGCCATCATGGTGATGTGACTTTCGACTGACAAGAAACGCTTGCCAATACGGCCACAGACATTGGCGCAATCAAAGATTGGCAAATGCGCGTCTTGCAGATGCGGTGCCCCTTCAAGAGTCATCGCACCACAAACATGGATATTCGCCGCTTCGATCTCGTCCTTACTAAAGCCAAGATGGTCAAGCAGGTTAAAATCAAAATCATTCAGCTGGGCGTCGGTCAAACCAAGCTTGGTTTTGCAGAAATCAACACCAAGGGTAAATTGGTTAAAGACGAATTTCACATCAAAGGCACTACAAAGGCTGCTTTCGATTTTGGCAAGTTCCTGATCGCCAAATCCTTTGTCTTTCAGCGCATTGATCGAGACTGACTGACAGTTTTTCAGGCTGCCTGATCCAACAGCATAGGTGATGATATCGTCAATCTGGCTTTGCGCATAGCCAAGACGCTGCAAGGCTTCTGGAACAACGCGGTTGATGATCTTGAAATAACCACCACCGGCCAGCTTTTTGAATTTGACGATTGCAAAATCAGGCTCAATGCCGGTGGTATCGCAATCCATGACCAAGCCGATGGTCCCGGTTGGTGCAATCACTGTTGCTTGTGCATTGCGATAGCCATGCTTTTTACCAAGATCAACTGCCAGATCCCATGCTGCTTTTGCCGCTTTGGGAAGTGTTTGATCGGGGCAGGATTTGATGTCTAGCGGTACAGGCAGGATTTCCAGCCCTTCATAGCCAGCGCCTTTGCCATGCGCTGCAAGACGGTGATTATTCATCACCCGCAACATATGTTTGGCGTTTTTCTTGTAATTCGGGAACGCGCCAACTTCGCTGGCAATTTCGGCTGAGGTGGCATAGGCAATGCCGGTCATGATGGCCGAGATTGATCCGCAGATCGCGCGGCCTTCATCACTGTCATATGAATGACCTTCGGCCATCAGCAAACCACCAATATTGGCAAAGCCAAGACCGAGGGTGCGGTACTCATAAGATAGTTGGGCAATTTCCTTTGACGGGAACTGTGCCATCAAGACCGAAATTTCAAGCGTCAATGTCCAGAACCGGACTCCATGCTCAAAGGCCGGAATGTCAAAACTGCCATCTTCCTTGCGGAACTGCATTAAATTCAGTGACGCCAGATTACAGGCCGTATCATCAAGGAACATATATTCCGAACATGGGTTCGACGCATTGATGCGGCCGCCTTCAGGGCAGGTATGCCATTCATTGATGGTGGTGTCATATTGTAGACCCGGATCAGCACAAGCCCACGCTGCATGGGCAATTTTTTCCCATAGATCGGCTGCTTTGATACGTTTTGCCACGCCGCCATCGCGCCGCTTGATCAATTCCCAATCGCCCTTATCCAGAACGGCCTGCAAATATTCATTGCTAACGCGAACCGAATTGTTTGAATTCTGACCCGCGACTGTCAGATAGGCTTCTGAGTCCCAATCTGTATCATAGGTTTTAAATTCGATGTCGCTGTAGCCCTGCTGGGCAAACTGGATAACCCGCTGCACATAATTTTCAGGGATCATTGATTTACGGGCAGACAGGATCGCCTTTTTCAGCGCCTTGTTCGCTTTTGGATCAAAACGCTCATCATCAACAAGCCCTTCGGTGATATGGCAAGCTGCCATCACTTCGGCCATGTGTTTTTGCGCCAGCTTCGAGCCAGCGACAAGCGCGGCTACCTTTTGTTCTTCGACAACTTTCCAATCAACATAGGCTTCAATATCCGGGTGATCGACATCAACAGTTACCATTTTGGCCGCGCGGCGGGTTGTGCCGCCTGATTTAATGGCACCCGCTGCACGGTCACCAATGCGCAAAAAGCTCATCAGGCCAGATGATTTGCCGCCACCTGACAGGCTTTCGCCTTCGCCGCGAAGACGGCTAAAGTTTGAACCGGTACCCGAACCATATTTGAACAGGCGCGCTTCACGAACCCACAAATCCATGATGCCGCCTTCATTCACCAAATCATCGCTGACCGATTGAATGAAACAGGCATGGGGCTGCGGATGCTCATAAGCACTTGCCGAGCGGGTTAGCTTGCCAGATTTGTAATCAACATAAAAATGGCCTTGGCTTGGACCATCAATGCCATAGGCCCAATGCATGCCAGTGTTGAACCATTGTGGCGAATTTGGTGCGGCCATCTGGGTTGCCAGCATATAGCGCATTTCGTCAAAATAGGTTTGCGCATCCTCTTCGCTGGTGAAATAGCCACCTTTCCAGCCCCAATAAGTCCATGTGCCGGCAAGCCGGTCGAACACCTGCTTGGCTGACATCTCGCCAGAATAGCGCTGGTCTTCAGGAAGTTTGGCAAGCGCGGCCGAATCAGCCTCGCTGCGCCATAGCCATGATGGAATTGATGTTTCCTCAATCCGCTTTAGGGCTGCAGGAACACCGGCTTTGCGAAAATATTTCTGCGCCAGAATGTCGGTTGCTACCTGTGAAAATTGAGCTGGTACTTCAACATTTTCAGCCTGAAACACGATCGTACCATCTGGGTTGCGAATCTCGCTTGTCGCTGACCTAAATTCAATATTTGCGTAGGCGTCTTGACCAGATGTCGTGAACCGTCTTTCAAAATGCATTTATCTTTTCCTTTATTACGTTTTTAATCACAACTCATATAGCCGAGAATTTTGTTTAATTTCTTGATCTTACCGATGTTTGATATGGATTTAGTCACAACATGTAGCGTGCGCCTTCGAAGCAAACTACATCATATAGCGGGATATGGACAATAGCCAAAACGCGTCACAGGACAAAAAAATGCCATAAAAATGCCCTGATGTAGGGTCTTACTCTTACCGATCAAGTGTCACTTCTGAGAGTAAGTCTCTGATGAAAAGTTATTTTCATAAACACAGTAATGTGAAAATTAGGCTTTAAAACTGCGGCAAAAAAAACGCTTATCGCAATCGGCTGTAAACGCAGCGGGCTGATATCGGGGCTGACCATGGTAATCGCATTAGCAGATAAAAATATTTTAGGTCATAGGCTGGTTGATGGCTGGACGCGCTGGGTTGCTTGCGCCTATAGTGGGGCGGCGAAAAGACAAACTCAAAACAGCAAAGCATAGAGGGCAGGCGGTCGATGGATTTCGTAACTTT
>Ga0213861_10000434_pt1 | contig 36688 bp, 31 predicted proteins | sample PICome_4_FD_160110 | JGI IMG/M metagenome (GOLD analysis project Ga0213861, IMG submission 160110) | Coastal seawater microbial communities near Pivers Island, North Carolina, United States - PICO131 | ecosystem: Environmental > Aquatic > Marine > Coastal | place: USA: North Carolina... | reverse complement strand
CACGCTTCCCGCGATCGTCCGCACATTCACGGTCACACACTGGTCACACACCCTTTGACATTTGAACGTGAAAGCGGATAACCTAAGAGCACGATGAAACAGGTGTGACCAATGTTTTATTCTGTTTTACTGAAGAAGTTTGGTAGCGGCACAGGGACTTGAACCCCGGACACGCGGATTATGATGAAATGCGACATAATTTAAACAACTAAAAACGTATACTTACAATACTGTAATTATGATGCGCTAATAAATGCGCTAAACTATATCCCACAGAGTGCAGAAACTCCCTGTTCAACACTCACAACCTGCCTCAAAATCCATATGGCGTCCAGCAAAACATGTTGCGATAAAGAGCTATAAAGCCGTCCTGCCCGCTTCAAGTGGTTTTATTTGATAGAGCCAATTTAACTCTTCACCCAAATGGAGATGTAGGCAACATCAGTATTATCTTCAGAAAGGTGTTTCGGCACGGTATCAACCACTTTTACCCTGATTTTTGAGGCGTGGTGGAGATATTTTGTTAAGCACTCGGCATCATTAGGATGGAGCTGGCCAAATGCCTTTGGTACCAATTTATAAAAAAAGCGGGACCAGATTGTTCGCTTGGGTTCAAAGTACAATATGAACTGATCTTGATCATTTACGACCAAATCCAAATCATCGCCAATGCTTATCCCTTGTTTGTGCAGGTCCAGCCGCAGTTCTACGACTTGGCTTTTTTCTAGTACAATTTCCATGAGACCTGCGCACCTCTCCTACCGTCAAATACGGCTGTTAAAGCAGCAGAGTGTTAGAATGAAAGTTTAAACAAGTTCTTTCAAACTAATGTTTTGTGATGAAAGCGTTGCAAAAAGTGTCGGAACAACCATTCTATGTTTAACGGCGTTAGTTATTGCAGTCCTTATCACCTTCATTTTTACGTTAGGTGTTTCAACATCATAAATCCGATGCATCTTACCTTCATAGTCATAGACAATTTGCATTTTCCCAACGGCGTTCGTGCGAAAGCCTAAAAAATGCTGTCCATCTTCGCTATAAGCAAACATTGTTGTTACTCCCCAGGCTTGTCATGTTCCACGAAGCTTCAGATTCGCACAAAAGTTTTACTTAAGTCTATTTTAGAGAGTCACTGATTTACCACACAGTATAGCTAAGGTGCCATTGCCAGTTTGAGTGTTGACCCGCCCTCTTCTTTCGAATTTCCTTAGCAAACTTTGACCCAAAACGTTCAACCCAAAACCGTACAGTTTCATGGCAAATATCAATGCCACGTTCATGTAAGATATCTTCAACTTGGCGGAAACTCAGCGGGTAACGCACGTAATACATAACCGCCAAGCGGATGATTTTGGGAGACGTTTTGAAATATTTGAATGGATTATGTACTGTCAGCAACCAGAATTAAGGATTAGCCGCTTGCCCGTCAAGTTTGTCTGAAAATGCCCTTTTAATTGTAGTCTCGTTTTCTTATGGCAGACCTCACGGATCGATAGGGCATCACGAAAGCTGACTCTATGGTGCTGTAAGACTAATTAAAAGGATGCTGTCAGACAAATGCGAGCTCGCATCTGATTGATCAAACCGATAGGCTTTCCCTGCTTCAATTACAAAGTCTGGATTAGAATTACCGTCGATGAAGAAGACATTTTGGTTGCCAACCTTTGAAACAGTGACCGTATGAATGGCGTCACCTTCAAGTTCTAACTCAGGTGCATTTCCAGAACTGTAATACTTACCTTCAATCCAAGAGTAACCATAGTTTTCAACAAGAAGTTTGCTAACACCAGTGGGTGCGTTTTTTACCTCAGCGAGTGTAAGATCAACAACAGGTGCAGGCTCCGTGTTGTCTTCAGGCTCTGGCGACGGAGCTGGCTCTGGTTGCGGGGTTGGTGTTGTCACTGGTGCGGGTTCTGCAGGGGTTTCTGGTTCGGGTTGTGCATGGGTTTCTGGTTCAGGAGCAGTACCAGGTCTCCAAGCTTTCCCATTCACCCATTCATAACCATAAGTCTCAACCAGGATTTTACTAATGCCGGTGGGTGCTGGGTAGCTTGGCACTGGTGCCGGAGCAGGCTCTGGGGTTGGTGTAGGAACTGTCTCATCTTCTGTCTGCTCCAGTGCTGGTCTGGCGTTGTCGTCAAGTTCTGGCGTCAGAAACTTTTCCTTCCAATTCAGGATTCTGAATGAGGTTTTTCTGTGCCACGAGAGGTGACCATATAGGCGCCGCCTAATACCACCATTATCACTCCAAAAAGCGACACCGACAGTGGCGAGTTATAATTTAAAAACAACAGGTAAGCGATAAATGCAGGGCCCACAACATGACCAAAACGCTCGAGGAACACATAGGTCGCCGCAACTTGTTTTACGCCTTCTTTGCGGGATACATCCGTATTATTGATATGCGACATTACAGGCGCAGCTAATAAACCATTAGAAATACCTAGTGCAATAATTGCGATATAAAGTATTGCCGTATTGCCCAAAGTACCAGCATCCATAAACTGTCCCGATAACCATACTAGGGGCGCCATCCCATTCATTACTTGGCCATAACTACTACCTTGCTGACTCACTAAGCCTATGACGACTGTGGCAAAGCCACCCACCATAGCACTCAAAATTAGTGCTTTTCGCGACATACCTGGACCGTCAACCACCCGCGAAACGTAGCTGGTCATAGCCATACTTGATACGTAGTAAATCATCAGCATAAGACCAACATCGTCTGCCTTGTATCCTTGGCGGAACATAATGAGAGGCATCGCAAACACGACAACGCCTGCAATCGACATTTTTCCAACTATGCCAACTAAGGTCAACGCTCTCATGAATTCAGCATCACGCATGACAGTAACAATGCTACGACGTAATTTTTGCCACGGCTTTTCGTTATTTCCTTTTAGTGGCCGATTTAGCTTGCCCGTGATTAACTCTGGATGGGGCACTAGGTTCCAAAGGTAACCTATAGATAATAAGCTAATAACAGAGCCAAATAAGAATATAACACGATATTCAATATAAGCGTAAAGCAGAGCACCAATGGCCGTACCTGCAATCATTGCAGCATTGCGCCCGACCACTTTAACTGCATGACCTCGGCTTCGCTGAGTTTTAGCAGTTATAGCCATCACATATGACTGTAGGCCAATCAAAAACAGACCTTGTCCAATACCTGACAAAACACGCGCAACTACGATTAATAGATACTCGTCACTAAAAAATATCAGTAACATGCCAAAGAATTCGGCGATGAAACCTACCGCCATCAACTTTTTCAAATTGCCCCGTTCTGCATACTGGCCAGCAGGTATTAATACCAACGCAAAGGCCAAATAATATAAGGTAAAAGGCAGGGATGCAGTCGCATAGCCATAACCACTTTGATTAGCAATATCAGTAACCAGTTTGGGTAAGAAAGGTACAAACAAGGCGTTGACCAGCACAATCATAAAGTAAGCTGGCTGAATGAGTTTTAAGCCTGTTTCAAAATTAATCTTAGAAAGTTCCTTGACTGTGCCCTTGGTTTTTTTATGAAATAATTCTATCAGAGAAGTGCCAGCATTAAGGAATATAAAGGCGATCAAAGCACAGGCGATAAAGAGTACTAAAAAAGCTTTTGTGCTTGATAGAATAATATTCAGCAAAGTACCATTGCGAATATTGACCGCGACCCTGAAATCTAGGGCCTCTGCTTGCTCGCCGCTCAATTGGTCGAAATACTCATAACTATCAGGGGCTATTTTGTATTGCTGATCAATCTGAGCAAAATCAGTGTGGGCAATATTTATACCTCCTTTAACAAGTGCGATTGCTTCAATGTTTCGGTTGCCTGACTTGTATTCAGCCAACATCTGATCGAAACCTGATAAATCATCAAGATTAATGCCCACATTCTTCGTTATCGTCAGCCTCTGCACCATCGATTCAGTCATGGCTAAAGTTGTTGCGTTGGCACCAAATTCATAAACGTTGTACACTGTTTTAGTAATCAGTATGGACAGTCCCAGATAACAGAAAATGTAAGTTATTTTGAAAAATCTGGAGCGGTCTATTTTTTTTGCGCCTAATAGTTCATAGGCGATTACAACAAAGAAAAATAGCAACGTTAAGCCAATAATAGAGTGAAAAGGAAATTTAAACTGTTTATTCAGTTCTGCTATTGTCTCCTCCTTATTAGCCTCAATAATCACTGTTCCAACAGCACCGAACTTACTGGTTAGAGCTTGCTTGATCACATAGCTGCTGTCGGATTCAAGGCTCTCAGCAGCATTAAAGTCAAACTCCAATAAATTTACATGATAATTGCGAGAGCGCTGTTTGAATTTATCTAGAGCGTCTTCTTTACCATCATTGGACTTAAAAAATATGACGTCACCTGATAGATCAACCACGCGTATATTTTCAATACTGCTGTCAGATTTTAGTATCGTAGACGCAATGGAGCTAAAACCCGAAAACTGTGCAATGGGAAGGCCAGCATTTAGGTAGCCATCAAATCCTGTTTTAACAATTTTGCTTTGTGCCGCTAACTTATTCAGCTGAAATGGCAAGTATTTAAGTTTAGCTTCGTTGTAGCCAATATATGTTAGCAAGGTTAACGTGCTAAGCACTACCATTAGCATCGGAATACAAAAACGTAAATTCTTTAGTCGCTTCAACATATTAATAATCCATCAAATTCTGTAAAATGAAAATCTAAACTTGAAACGAATAAAGCTAATAAATCCTTCAAGGTCGTACATCCTGCCCGAACGAACGCACTAGTTCACCGTTATGGTCATAGACAAAAGACGCGCTTTCTAAAAAGGAAAAGGGTATTTTCAAGCCTAGCTCACGCGCCACCTTAAAATTCAACGCGATGTCAGGGGGAGTAACCACACCAACTTCAAGATCACCTGGATTTTCTTTATCGCGCAGAATACGCAGTGCATATATCGCTGCTAAGTGCGCATTATTTCGACGGTCAACACCAATGGCAACCACGGCACTCTCACCGCCCGCTTTTACAGCATTTGGATTAGTCGACACTAAGGCAACGCCTTTTGAGTAATGGCTGATTATGTCTAGATTTGAGAAGATAGCTGTGCTGCTGGTTATCCAAACTATACTATGATTAAGATTTGGATCAACTTCCCGGAGTAAGTTCATCGTCTTCGGCAAACTTTTTTCTAATTGTTCTCTCGCCTTTTCCCTACTCTCAACAGTCACGTCTATAACACGAATATCTTGTTCCATCATGGCTTTTCGAAAGGGTTTGACTTCCGTGGCTACTACTTGTTTGTGATTGTGGTTGTAGAGTAATACTACTTGCTTAAGTCCACGGTTAAGTTGAAACAAGTAATTTAGCTGAATGTCCGTTGGAACATTCAATGTGGTAGTTGCAATATTGGTACCTGATCCTTCGGTGTAAGAATTCACTTGGCCTAGTGTTACCGGGTCTTTATTTATCGAGGTTACTACTGGTAAAGCGCCATTTTTATAGTGTTTATGAACTAATGCAGCCGATTCAGAACCCATAGTGAATACCAGATCAAAGCCTTTCGCTTTAGCTTGGGTCAATAGCACTAGGCCTACTTCTTCGCTGCCAGCAATATTAACAACCTCAAATTCAGCAAGATATTTTTCCTGGAAAAAGACCTCGAGGAGTTTATTTAACGCGAGCTTATAACTTCCTGATTTTTTTGCGACTATAACTAGAACTTTTTTGGGCGCGGAAACACCTACCTCTGTGTGCGTTTTTACATACAGCCGAGAGGGATCCTCATTGTCTATGGTTCTAGACCAATTAATTTTATTTGTATCCGAAAAAGCCATCCAGCTGATATCGGCATTTGCAACGGGAGTATTCGCAAACCAAACCACGGTACTGAGGAGGCATATTAGCCAAAACTTCCTATTGTTGATCTGCTGTGGAACTACTTCGAAGGAACCAATCAATTGTACCATGTTAGATCCTTTAACAATCTATCAAAACCATATTAAACCACTATTCTAGCTTGAGTTTCAAAATGCGATGCAAGCCTAGATCTCTATAATTAAATGCGCTCTGTGGACACTCTCCAAAAACGAGAACTAGAATCCCAAGTATGGGCATTTTGGTTGTTGGACTGGAGCTAAAGGCAACAACACTTATCAGATAGTTTAATGAGGTAACTTAGGTGGTGCGATGGGGAAGAACAAAACCATCCGATGCAAATTGAGTTTCGGCAACACGATAGGCTGGACGTCGTTAGCTACTCTATTGTCCGGGACCCAAAGGTCTTGGTCTCTGATCCTCGGCAGGATGGATCGGAGACCCCAGGCCAAGTTTAAAGTAACAAAATGGAGAATGTTTATTAGTTACAAAACGCTTTAAAGTTGCTCGTCCGATGTTAAGTAGCTTTATCTGATAGAGCTGGCTGTAGGCGGCCAGGAAATGCAGGATCATGGCATCTCAAAACTACCGGCGTGCTAGTCAACAACTACAATCTATCGATACTGCTGCAATTTGGTCTAAAGCATAGAAATCAAATCTTCTCCGAACAGATCCACGTCCCCAAATCAAGTCAGGGTGTGTCATACCGACGGTCACAGCACGGGCGGACAGTCGTCTTACCTCAGCCCCAATAGGTGCTGCATGCTCCCAGTCAATCAAAACCGGCCCAGTTGAAGCAGAGATAATGTTCTCAGGCTTCAAATCACCGTGAATCCAGCCAGCTTCATGAATTTTCCTGAGCATATCGCGCAATCTTGCAATAATCTGAGCCCTTTCGCAGCGCGGTACTTGATCCAGCGTAGAACCTTCTAACCAACTTCGGACGAGACGGACTGAGCCTGCAATATTTTCGTAGCACAAAACTTTGGGCGCCTGAGTGCCGCCAAAAAGCGTCAACATCTCGTACTCACGGTTAAGTCGTTCTCGTTCTGACAAGTTGCCAGAAACGCGTTCAGCCGCCGGTTGCCCTCTCCATATGATACGCTTGGTTTGCAATACTTCTTTGCGACCTCTCTTGCAGAAACTGTTGGATTATTACATCAAAGTAACTTATCGCGCAAAGCGAACCAACCACCGGATTCCGAAATAATGTTAGTGACATCACATTGACCAAAGAACCCGGTGGAGCCACGGCGACGGAAAATCTCAAACATGATTGCACTAGCCGGACCATTTACCTTTGTTGTGATTTTTCCACCACCGACACCCGAAAGTCACATTTCGACGTTTGCACGCCAATACAGCTCCATAGCAACCCTGTTAACGACATTTCAGTAATTCATCCGCACACCCGCACGCCCTAAATTTGTGATGACATTTGTTGCCATACCCAACGCTCCGATGGGAATAGCCGCCCCGACTAACTTAGTTCCACGTATGCCCGCTTTAGCCGATTTGGCGACCATACATGTCGCCACCCATTTACGAACGGTTGAACTGCGGGGATACTTCATGGCAAGGCCACGCAGCATTTTTATGTGGGCTGCGGTCGATCCATTTACATTACCGTGAAGCAAATTGCCAGAAACGTCTACCTTTTTAACCTGAGACGCAAGATCGCCTACATTAGACGAGGGCGGTCCCCCCCGCTTTTTAAAATGTGCGATGGGTCATGTACTTGACGGACCGAGGTAACCGTCCATCCGTGAAGCCGTTACTTACGAAAAGCGGATTGGACGGTGCCTTGACATTAAAGTCGTCAACCTCACCGCCTGTGTCATCGTAGGCGGCACGAATAGTTTTATCATCGACGCTAAAGCCGCAAAAAGTGCTTGCTATTACCCAAGGGATATTTTCGCCTAAATCCGTTGCATATTTACTCATGAGTGTACCTTTAACACTAAAATCATAGCGGGAGCGAGGTACGTTTGATTTTCAGAGAACGTAAATGATATTTTTGCCCCAAGGGTTACGGCCATAGATCATAAATCAATTTCAATTTATTTCGCCTGTAATGACACGATAACATAGAGCGTTTAGCAGTCTTAAACAATGGAAACTGTACTGCATTATTGGTTTTCCACCAGAGAAGAGCTGCCAACCAATACAGGATTATGTTCATTTTCAAAAAGTGATATAGGTAAATCAAATTTTGAGAAGAAGCCTGGAGCAAACGGGTTGTGCCGCTGCTGCGCGTCAAATTGGAGCTTTGCGATACCATCAGTGACGGCAAACGTAGCTTCCGCCAAACCAAGGTCGGGTTTCAGGATGGTATCGCCACTACGTGCCAGCCGAAACCAGGACCACGGACCAGTGTAGCTATCGTTCACGACAGTACGCGACCGTTGAAAGAGTCGCAGTTGCAAATCGCTGTCTTGGATCCCCGCAGCAGGCCAAGTCTGCTCAGCCCAGAAAACCGGGCCATGGCTGTATTGATGCAAGGTAACTCCTGATGAAATCATGAGCTTACTAAGCACGTTTTCGAGATATCCCGTGCGTATATTGAACGCGAGGTATGGCTTACCGTCCACAAACATAGCTTTGGAAATTTGGTTAAACCGGATAAAGGCTTGCCGTGCTTGAGCCAAGGGTTCAGCGCTGCTCGACAGCAGGAAAGTAGGGCGCGGCCGGTAGGTGCCATTAGGGGCCTGAAACTGCGCAAGGTAAGTTAGCTCGAAGTTCAAAAGCTTGCCATCAGGTGCGAAGAGGTCGGCAAATTCGATTAGTGATATGTCAGAGCCCAATGCAAAGGGGAAACTGCTTTTAAGTGTCGCGCCATGGGGCACGAGGATCTGCTGCTCCCACTGTCTGTCGATATAGTCATAGATAAAGCGCATCGCCAGCGCATCCAGTTTGGTAGTCAGATTGCGCCCAAAGTTGCGGATCAGCTCAATGTCAGAGCGAACGACAAAAGCGTTGAACGTCGCCAGCGGGCTGGCTTGATCGGGAGCCTGGAATTGCTCAAACAGGTAGGGTCCCGTCCCGTTGGCAGCGCCTGCAGCCTCTACCAGCCAACGATTCACTTCAGCGGCGTATTGCAGAAAGACGTCATATTGATTTTTGTCTTCAGCGTTGCGTCCTGCGGCCTCCAAATAGGGGCGGAAGGCGCTGCGGATGTTAAATGCTGTCGCAGCTTCACTATTCGCTTTAGGTGCAGCGGAGATTCGAGCGTTGGGCTCTGGCGTCGCAGTCAGATCTGTTAGCGTAGTAGCTACAGCAGGCAGCCAAACAGGGATATCGAGATTGGCCTTCATTGTTTGTGACAGCCGCGTAAGCGGGTTGTCTGCTGGGCTTGTCAGGGCCTTCATCATGATTTGGGCATCAGTCCAGCCATCAATCTCACGCAGGCGGAGCGCATCGATAAATCGTGTCCAATGTACGATATAATCAGAGGTATACGCCTGTGCCACTTTGCGCGCGATTGCGTTGGTTTTGGCTTCATCAAGACGGCCAATGATTTCTTCATAATTTTTGATCATCCCTTCCAACTCAGGGATCTCACCATCTTTAAAAAAGGCGTTGAACCCATCCTGCGTGTAGGCACGTGGCACAAAATAGGTCTGCGCCTCTGTCGTTAGCGTGAATACTTCAGCTGTATGTGGTCCTAGAAGCTGTCGCAGATTAACCCGCTCTGCGTAGGCGGGCTTGCGCATAAGGGACAAGTAAAGAAGATCGGCGGTGTTCAGTCCAGACAATGTTGTAGCGACGACGGCGAGCAATTTTTGGTTACGGGCCGTGGGCGGTTGGTTCAGCGTGAATAGATCTTGCAGCGTGACCCAAAAATGGGTCTGAAACTCAGTAGATACCTCGCCCTCAGCTGCAAGACCTTGCTGGAAGAACGATGACAGTTCCTTACTGTAAGTTTGCTGGTTGGAGTGAAATTGTGCGTCAATCGAGGCTAGGCGGATCAGCTCAACCCCATCGCCCAGGGAATTAAATGCGAAGATTTCCTTTTCGAGATAGTTGATGAGTGTGGCCTGAAGCCCCTCGACCAATTCTTGATCATACAGCTTCTGGAAGGACGATTCCAAAGACCAATTCGGTAGTAAACGTCGGTACCAAATATTTGACACAGCTTGATAATCTTCAAGTCCGACACGCAGCGGCTGCAGGCGTAAAACTCGCTCGACCAACACATCAGAGTTGGTTCCTACTGTACCAATGTCATCGTAGTAGGCGTTGAAAGCCACCTCCAGACTGTCATTCACCCGACTGTAAGCAAAATAGTTATCGAGCAAGAGCGCACCAAAAACCACAACAATACCGGCAAGCGCCAGTGACCAAATCGAGCGTTTGAAGCCAGTTTGCACTTTACGGCGCATGTTAGGCTTTACCAAGAAACCTTCACAGTGATATGCTTCGGCCAGTAGCCTAGCATTGTCTATTGTGACGCTACTATGTGCCGCTTCAGCATGAGTGTCGATAGGCGGCGCACCAAAATAACGCTGTCCAATTACCTGGCTTAATGGATCAATCGCTGGCATTGTCGCGCTTGCGCCAACAAATACAACACTATGAAGATCAAGTGGATGACGGCGTGGTGGCAACGGCTGTGTGAGGGCGACGGCGCGGTCACGCAGAAGGATCTGCACCAATGCCAACTGTATGGGCCCGTTCAACAATGACGCGCAAAATTCGGGCGTTAATTGCTTTTGCAAGGCAGGCACACGAGCATCATTCAAGGCCTTGATGAGATCTTCGAACAAGGCATCAATTCGTGCCTCAATGCTGTCGCCTTCATGGGGCAAAAAGCCACCAAAAATCTCTGAGTTACCAATTTTCTGTGTCAGGATTGCGCTGCGTGACAGATCAACGAGATGCTCCAACCCTACAAGAAGAATATGGACTGGCATGTCGATCCCAAACTCAAATGCAGCGACATTTAAGATGCGGTTAATCACAGAGATGCTACTGTTCTCCGCTTTACCAGTCTGCATCAATCCGGCTAACTCACATTCAACAAAACCTGCGTTCACCGCCAAAGATGGACGGTTCCCATACAAGAGCTTCAACACGTAACTTATGAAATCAAAAGATGTGTCGCTGCTTGCGATGATCTCAATCCGATAAGCGATTGCTGTTGGTGATATCCAAGTGGTGATTGACAACCCATCATGCTGCAGTGGGTTACCGAATGCAACATATCCCAGCTCCACCATTGCGGTGGAGCGCTCTGATTTCTCATTAGCAATAAAAAGATACCAAGGTACAACATCGGGTGATTTATCTATTACGCGCGCACGGCCACGAGCCTGATCAAACTGGTGTCTCGCGGCGCGTGTCAGTTGCGCCCATTGCGCCGCAACCGGATCATGAACCCAGATGCGCTTTCGTAGAAGGATAACGGATAACGTCGTAACCAAGGTTAAACCGGTGAGGATACAAATCCAAATGATAGCTCTCTTTTGTGTTAGAGTATCACCTAACCAATGCAGGCCGATCCATATCGCTTGTCCCAACACAGCAAGTGCAAAAACTATCAGCGCAATATTTACAAAGGTTTTGAGTTTCATTTACGGAGCCGCTCCACGGTGTTGCCAGATTGACTAGAGAGCACAAAATCGATCGATTTAGCTGCTGCTGCAGCTGTGCGACGCGCCTCAAATACGCTATCTGCGCGTGTTGTTTGTTGTATCATGGTGAACATTGATAATATCGCCATGCCACCAAGAAGAAATACCGTCAGGAGCAGCTTACGACGCAATAGCCAGCCTCGCGCTGGAGTTTTGCTATCAAAGATTGGTCGGCCCGAGTTGGGTTGCTTTTTGTCACTTTCGGGGGTTTTCAGCTGTGGCAGAGCTGCTTCAAGCCGATCAATCAGCCTATCCCGCTCTTGTTCGCTGCCGCGGTTGTACTTACCGCGAAAGCCGAGCTTGAGGAAGAGATAGACGATTTCTAGAAATTCACCCAGCGCGCGCGGCTGCATCAGCGCGCGATCAGCGATCGTGTAAAACCGGTAACCTCCGTCACGAAAGCCAAACAGATCTGCGACGAGTGTCCGGTTACCCCAATTACTGTTATTGCCCCAGGGACTTGCCATGACGAACTCATCAATCACAATCGCAAAAATGAGGCAGAGGTTTTCCGCCACGGACGTTGGGTAATCCAGTCGCACCACTTTATACTTCAAGTCAATAATCGCCCGAGACAGCTCAACACGAGTAGTGTTTAGCTCATCGCCTGGACACAGTCGGGTAATAGTGCCGCAAACTGCTAGTAAATCGGTGGTGGCATTGATTAACTTATTGTTCGAGCCATTGAATTCCCGCAGCGCTAGGTTGAGGGTCTGTAACTCGCCCGCGCTGACGGTTACAAGGCTCACCACCCCTTTCGTAGGAGCCTCCACGCCTTGCGGCGTCAGCGTGATTGTTGTGACTTCTGGTTGGACCGCGTTCATGCTTGCCCCAGCATATACAGTGTTGCTTCCACAGTTTCGATGCGATCATCGACGTGCAGGGCAAGGGCTTCGCGTTTCTCAAGGAAACTTAGCCAATGTGGGCTGCTGGTGTCGATCGAAAAGAACGCGGCATTTGCCCTACTGCGTAACTCGGGTGGGGCCACAGTAAGGGATTTAATCTCAACACCAGTTAAACCAAGCGATACCAAATCCGGCATTACAGACAGGCCAGACAGTTTGCAAGCCAGCGGCCCAAGTTCAGAAAGCGCAGTATCACCGTCAGGTCCACTCAGGGCCAGAATTGGACGGCGATTTTCACTCAACAACCGCGCAGGAAGAACAACCCGCAAAAGGCGGCGCTTTTCAAACAATTCGGTGTTCCACTGCAATGCGACTACACTTGCTGGCTTTTCCAAAACAAGCATCCGGCGCAGACCCGACAAAACTGTCTCAAAAGACTTCACCATATCTTCGGCGGCATAGATCAAGTTCTCGGAGGCAGCCTGCCCCAATGAAGCACTTAGCTCGGCCGAGAGGCAGGCCAGGTACTCAAACAATCGACGCGGGGAAACATGACCAGATTGCAGAGCATTTTGCAAAACAATCAGCCAACGATTTAGCACCTGAAGCTCCAGACGTTCGGCCATCAGGCTACTTTCGCTGCGGGTACCGCTGCCACTGGCAACACGGCCGGCGGCATTGGCCGCGCGGACTCGTAACAAAGACACCATTTCTTCGAGCCGTTCCATCAGCAAGCTAGAGGCGGATAGGCGCAGAACATGTGGTATAAAACTGTGGTCAAGGATTACACGCCCTTCAGCGGCTTTCTCAAGCACCCGCGCCACAGGAATTGTGGCGTAGCCAGACGTCTCAGCGGATTGTAGCACTAGTCGTACACCAACTTCTGCGACCTCGGCCTCGACTGGCTCGTTGCTTGGATCGTTCAGATCGCGCAGCTCTGTCCGCGATTTGACCAAGCGCACCGGGTCATCGCCATCGCCAAACTGCCGCGAATCAAAAATCGCGAGGGGCACGGCCAGCAAGATGACCTCGTCGACGGTGCCATCAGCAATATCAATCATCACTTCGCCATCAAGACGAAAAAACATGCGATCTGGCAAAACGCCTGCTGCCTGGCGAAGGGCAAGCTTTCCAATTTTCAACATGTCTTGATTGATCTCAAGCTGACTGACCCCATAATCGCCATTTAACAAGTCAAGCTGGGTAATTTCATTTATATAATTTTGTAAATTCAAATGATTATGCTGAAAATGCTGTGGGGCGATAAACATGCCTTCGCTCCAGACTATAGATTTTTTCATGACTTTAATCCATCAATTAACCGGCCAAAGAAGCCAGGTTTGCGAGGCTCCTCAGCCACCATTTTTTCCTCTGGGACACCACGAAATTGCAATGAAATCCCTGATGCTGTGACCGAGACGGTCACGCCATCGTCCAGAAGTTCTTCGTTGATAGGCACCACATATCTGAACTGCTGCGTACCCGGGTCGGCAAACTCAGCAAACGCCCCAAGGTAAAACACGTCAGGTTCCAGATCGATCGCAACAAGACGGCGCTCGTCAGGATAAAGCGGTGACAGACTGCGTACATTCACCACGACACCAGCTAATTCTGGTGGACCACCGTTAAAAATCTGCCAGAAATCAGCAGTCTCGAACTCGCTGCGACTATTAAGCTGATAAAGGCGGACCACAATCGGGTTGGGTGATTTGTTGTAGTTATTCACACTTGGTCCAGCTTGTACAATCAGGGTTTTATTCACAGGGGCCGGTGCTGCTACTTCTTTGGGCGTGGCGCATGCCACAAGCAAGGCCAGCACCATTGTATTTAGAATTAGACAAATGAAATGGTTCATTTTTTCCACATCTCTTCAGAAAATAGAGCCATGAAATTACGTTTGAATTCTCCGTTGGCGCGTTTTTTGGCGAATTGACTCATATATATCTTCCAGTATCTTTTACTGCGATTAGCCAGCATTGGGATGTAGTCGTCGTAGTCCGATTGGAGCTTTTCCGGATCAAGCTCGCTGAGAAATGATTCAAACGCGAGTTCCATCGACGCTAACACCTGATCGCGGTAAAGCGCAGGATGCATTGGGACTTCTTGGCGTGTGGGCATTTCAGCATCATTGAGCGAAATGACGTCGAACATGTCAGAACGTGCGGTTGGAACGTTCGCTTCAGGTCGTTGCGCAATCGCAATACCTATATCGCGCGGACTATCTTTAGAGCTTTCGTCAAGTCTAGGGCCCTCAGAAAAGGGATCAAACATCAGATCTTGGTCAAGATCGACCTCAGCTCGAGTGAATTTATGATCGCAATACTCGACGGTCTCTTCCAACGCCTCACCTGGCATCAGTGCATCTTTCGAAGAGAAATCGCTTTCAGTCTTAAATACGATTTCAGCATCACTTATGTCAGGCAAAACAGGGCGTGCGCCACCGATAATTCCAATCAGTAACCGGTAATCTCCGAGTCTGATGATATCGCCATCGGCCACGGGCAGTGTCTCTTGTGAAGACATGTTATTGCCGTTTAGCGCCGTGCCATTAGTACTAGTATTCGTGATCTTATAGCTACCCTCTGGCGTCTTCTTCAGCACAGTATGTGTTCGTGAAATCTGTCCTGATAGGTCCGGCAGACAGATATCCGCCGCAAAATCACGACCAATTTTAATCTCGGTACCCATCAAAAAAAATTCACGCTGGGACGCTATTTCGCTTTTGGGAATTTGTATTAGTTGGATACTTAAGGTCATCGCAGATCCGCCGCACAGGTTAGCACACTTGCATCAAATTGGCTTAGAAAAATTGGATTAGCACTCAGGAACTCGTTCGAAAAATGCGCATGCATAGTTTTGGATTTGAACGGGATTTTGATGAACTGGCTATTAGGAATACCGCGTTCCTCCATGTAGTATTCAAAGATGAGATCATACTCCAATGCTACATCAATCTCGCCCACAAGCAGCATGTTAAGCAGCGAAGCGGCATTCTGCGGTCGCATTACGACATTATACCCATTTTTCATAAGATGTAGCCATTTGCTTGTTGAGAATTTTGCGCTGTAGCGTGCAACGAGCGCATCAGCAGGATCGTTGGGGTCAATTTTGGATTTCAAAGGCATATACCAAGCAAGGTTATTAAAGATAATCGGTGCGGACGGCTTGGAGTATTTGGCGCGCGCGCCGTTTGCAGAGGCAACAAAAAAGCCATCATAGACGCCCGTTTGCGTTCCAAGCTGGGCAGATGGGAAATCTGTCAAAGTAATTTCATAGTTAATGTTTAATTCGTTGAGCGCGCAGATCACCTGATCCACAGCAAGCCCCACTATCTCCGGTTTATTGCTATCTTTGTCCAACATAATCATATGATAAGGTGGCAATTCTTGCGTCGCTAGGCGTATAGTCGGGCGTAATTGTGATTGGGCCACAACGGAGACAGTTGAAACGCCAAATGCAACTGCTGCCCAAACTATGATCAAAAAATTTTGAACCCTCAGCATTGCTCTACTCCATATTCAGCAGAACATCTGTTCCGTCATGCGTTACGGAAATAGATGTTAGTATTTTGTCATCAATAACTCTGCTAATGCATTCTTCAGCCAAGCGTGGGAGGAAGTTTTTGTTGATGATAGCCTCAAGCGCTCTCCCACCTGACAGTGGGTCGTTGTTAGCATTAACAACATAGTCAACAAAACTCTGCTCCCAAGTGAATGCAGCGTTATATTGAGCGTTGATCCGTTTTCTAATCCTTTTCAAGTGGATTTCGGTCAACAAGCCGCTGACCTCCAATGTTAGTGGGCGATAGGCGATCAGCTCAGTTCGACCAATGAAAGCGGGACTAAAATTATTAAGGAGTATTGGACGTAGATGATTTGCCAATTCATCCGGGCTAGGCGTTTCACTAGCTGATGCGATGAAATCACGAATTTCCTCGCCACCAGTGTTTGAAGTCATAATAATAATCGTATTACGAAAATCGACCTCGTTACCTTCACTGTCGCTGATATGCCCTTTGTCAAATATCTGAAAAAAGATGTCATGAATTTCACGATGTGCCTTTTCCATTTCATCCAACAAAAGCACGCAATAGGGTTTGCGCCTCACTGCCTCGGTCAGCACACCGCCTTTGCCATAACCAACGTAGCCAGCCGCCGCTCCCAATAGCATTGACACTTTGTGGGCTTCTTTGAATTCAGTCATATTGATCGAAACCATAGCATCTTCGCCACCAAAGAACTGATCAGCGATGGCCAATGCAGTTTCGGTTTTACCAACGCCAGAAGGCCCGCACATCATGAATACGCCGATCGGTTTGCGCGTATCAGTTAGCCCGGCACGGGAAATCTTAAGCGAACGGGTGATTGCCTCAATCGCAGCGTCTTGCCCAATTACGCGTTGCTTAAGCGTAGCCTCCATATTGAGTAACCGTTCGGCTTCGCTGGCACCAAGGCTGTTAACCGGCACACCTGTCCAGTCCGAGATCACGGAAGCAATTGTATCTGCAGTGACCCAAGGGTGCACGTAGATGTCGCTATCGCCGCTGTCCATTGGACTTGGCGCGGCTGCATCCATGTTTAACTCAGCGACGCGCGCAGCATCAAGACGGGCTGCAACCTGTTCTTTCTGAACCTCCCAACTAGCAATACGGGCAGCAACATCAGCGCGCCGGGAATCGATATCTGTGTTGAGCGCGCCAGCATCGAAGCTATCATTGCCAAACATCCTCGCATCGGCCTCCGATTTCTCCAGCTCGGCTTCAGCGAACAGTAGCTGCTCTTCCAGGGTTTCGATTTGCTCTGGGCGGGCATGCTGCGAGATAGCGACGCGCGAACAGGCGGTGTCCATGAGGCTGATTGCTTTGTCAGGCAGACGACGCGACGGCATGAAGCGAATCGATAGATCAACTGCCGCCTTAATTGCTTCTTCACGAATAAAAACATTATGGTGTTGGCTCAGCCCGTTGACAACAGCACGCAAAATATTGACTGACGCGTCACGTGCTGGTTCCTCAATCGTAATCGCTTGGAAACGGCGCGATAGGGCGGGGTCTTTTTCAAAATACTTTTTATATTCAGAAAAGGTTGTGGCCGCAATGGTGCGAAAGGCTCCGCGTGCCAATGCTGGTTTTAGCAGGTTAGCTGCGTCGTTCTGCCCTTCAGTGCCGCCTGCGCCAATCATCGTATGAGCTTCATCAATGAAAACGAGGATTGGGGTGGGCGAGGATTGAACCTCGTTGATCAAGTTTTTTAATCGTTCTTCAAATTCACCTTTCACACTAGCACCGGCTTGTAAAAGCCCCATGTCAAGGCTAACCAATTCAGCATTCTTCAACTGCTCAGGCACATCACCAGAAGCGATTTTTAGCGCAAGCCCCTCGACCACTGCAGTTTTTCCAACTCCAGGTTGGCCCAGAAGGATTGGATTATTTTGTCTTTTACGCAGTAACACATCGATCGCCTTAGAAACTTCACTGGTCCGGCCAAGAACCGTATCCAGCGTGCCTTCACGAGCAGCGGCAGTCAGATTGACAGTATACTTCTGCAGCGCAGTGCCGTCACCTGTTGCCTGAGCCACCGCCCCGACAGAAGATGCAGAGGCGACAGTCTGCCCACGCTCGATTGCAAAGGCGCGCAGCGCATCAGTTGACATTGGCTTGAGTGCAGCCAGCGGTGCTGCGCGTACACCAAGATTATTTGGCATCTGGGTTGTTAGGAGAAACACTTCTGGCAGGATGGCGCCTTGATCAAGCTCAACTGATGCCAAAATCCAGGCCTGTTCAATCAGTTTGACAAGCGACCCAGAAATGGTTGGCTGTTGGCCATCCACCCCAGCGCCAAACGGCATCTCTCGTTCAAAATCCGCCTGCAACGCTTCAAGACTGACCCCTTGGCTTTCAAGAAACGCTTGAAGTTCAACATCTTTACCAAACATAATGTGATAGAGCCAATGTGCCGTCTCAACGGTCGACACTTTGCGTTTCATCGCTTCACCAACAGCATTTTCAAGGGTCTCGCGCAGTGGCGGAGAAAGACGGTTCACAAGTTTTACAAGAGCAGCCATTAAATGAGCCTTTATGCTAGGATTTCGGTGAGTTTTATTTTTGCGCTTTGTTCCGGCCGTTTGCCGGGGCAAAGTATATTATAAGCTCCAAGACGTGTGCCTTTGTTAGGCCGCGATGAAAGACGTGGAGCCGGTAAAATATCACGCTGAACCTGCGCATAGATTGTGACTGGAACTGGATCACGGAGATAGCGTGTAATCAGACGCCGAAGAGCACAAAGGCCTTCAACACCCGCAGCCAGTTGATAGAAGTCACTTATTTCTTCGCATTGCAAAAGAACTTCGATATGGCCAGCGGGCGTGCGGCCCATTCGGCCGAGGATTGCTCCGACACCTAACTGCGCTGTCATTTTCCGACGGCTTGAAATGCTGGTTCGGCTTTCGGCACGAATGGGATGGCGTGTTTTAAAATGCACGCGCACCTGTGCTGAGCGCCCAGTCCACCAACCAAGGATAGCTTGCAGGTTTTCGAGTGATCTGTTCCGCGACAGCAACGGCAGGATGAGCTTTATGTAGCGAGTGTCATAATCGCGATTTTGGCCAAGGCGGGCAAAACGGCTCAGCACCGAAGCCTCAGTTTTTCTGCCTTTATCTCGAGAGGCCACTAGTAGTGCGGCGCTGCGTATCCGTAGTTCCAATTGCTTGAGACGTTTATCAAAGATCGTGAGAAAAGCGTTCAGACCATCGTCGTCGCTGTGCAAGCCGTGCAACATGGCCTCAAGAATGTAATCTGGCAGCGCACCGTCAAACCCAGACAACGGCGCCCCCCCAATTTGCGAAGGCTCCGCGCCGCTTTGACGCGCTGTTGTAGCACGTTGTTCTGTAGTTCCAGTGGAAGCCGGGCCGTCTGGGTACGGATCGAATTGCCCTTGATCCAACGCACGTTCAAAGGTAGCCAATTTCAAGCGCGATGCTTGCAACGCGTTAATTGATGTCAGATCTGTTTTATTCTGTGTCATCCGCTTATCTGACCCCCATGAATGGTAGGGAAGATCACAAAAGGCTCTTCGCAGCCGCGTTCACGGATCCGCAATTGTAGAAACCGATCATAGCTGATTAGCGCATTCAAAAACATCTGTAATGCCGCGCCAAACACAAATGGTGGGAACGGGAGTGTTTCAAAATCGAGCGTCACTTCGATTTGACTGCCAGTCGAAAGTAGGACGTGTTTGCCAACCCTTACGGGGGCAACCGATTGCTCGACAGTGACGGTCCAAATCGCGTCAGCAGCTCCTGTTAGGCCGGCCGGTGCACAAAGATGGAGCGCCTCCTTCAACGCTTGTGTTGGGTCTGGAGCGTCAAAAACTGACGCAAAGTTGCCGTTGATTAATGATAGTATGTCCCATAGCCGATCGGCACTAGTATTGGGCTCTATGGGTACAGTCGGCTCTTCGAGAATCTTAAATGGAACTTCAGCAAGTTGTTTATCCGCGAAAAATACTTCCATACCTTGACGCGCAGAAAATACGCCACTCCCATTGGAACAGATTAAGGTCGCTACAAAATCAAAGGGGGCTGGCTCTCTCATGACGGAAAAACTGACTTCGCGGCGCGCCGGGTCCGTGTTGCCAGTGAGGAAACGCTCTTGCCATATAGGTAGATCCTGACTGAAACGCCCACCTGGTGTAGTGATCTGGGGTAAGCGTATTTCCCCGCCCGAGGTCAGCATATGTAGCGTGTGAATCTGCAGTATTTCACATGGCATTGTTGCAGTTGATTGCGGCACAACTGGGACTTGGATGCGCCCGTAGTCATAGCGAACCGGACGGGACTGTTCTTTGTAGAAGTTCAGTAAGGGAACGACATTGGTGGCCAAATCACCATCATCAAGTCGAGTCAGTTTTCGTGCACCTTCATTATTCAGAAAAAACCGTAACTCAAGCGGTCCCGGCCCCATCCCTGCACAAAGATGTTCTAAGTTGTTAAGGGTGAAGAACGCTGCTTTATCAGGGTAACAAAGGAAATCTCGGAGCCTGGTTAAACCCGGCATTTCGGTTGCCGCCGCCGGCAAGAACATGTCTCTGTCAGCAATTAGCTTGATGCCAAAGTTGCTGCGATCCATCATATACGTTGCCTTGTCATCAACTGGTGCAAACCCAATACCAAGAAGATTACCACTGAGTACGTCAATCAGTCGCGTTTTGCGTCCACCAGTGGCTGAAACATAAAGTTCAAGTCCACCGCTCAAAATGTCAGAAAGCGGCAGGCTTTCATCAAATGTGGCTAGCGCAACCCGGATCGCGGCCTCGCAATTGTGCAATTCATTAGGCAACTCAAATGAGAGTGGCGCGCGCTCAAGCTGAACGCCACTTACCTTTACGGGTGCCACTTGAGTGGGTCGTGCCACGGAGAACCGACATGCAGGACGATCTCCTTTCGCTTCAATATCTAGTGTAGTCCCCGCATCTATAAGTAAGGGCCCCATCAGGCTAGTCTCTGCTGCTACCATTTGTACCGGGCAATAGGCGGGTGCACCAAGCAAAAACGTTGGAGCAATCATCCGGGCCAGATCAAGCGCAAATTCTGGTAATGTATCATCGAGCCTTTTGGACAGCCGCGCCGAAACGAGTGCTAGTGAATCGCTCAAGCGCTGCACATCGGGATCGCCACTTTGGCCTGCTTTGATATTGAGTGCACGAGCTTTTTGAGGATGCGCCACCTCAAATTCCGAAAACGCTCGACGCATGTAGTCCAGCTCAGCCTCATAGTGTTGTAGGATATCATCCATTTCTATGCCCCTTGCTGGACATTATGGTTCATCCGCGAAATTGTCTTTTCAAACGACATTGTTTTGCTGCCGTTCTCGGTCACGACAATTGCTCCAATATAAAACGAAACAGAGTTGTTCTGTTCATCGGACTCGATTTCGATCTCGCTCAGCAATTTAATCCGCGGTTCAAATCGTGCAAGACGCTGTTGCAACGCCTGTCGGATCATCGTGTCACGCTCGCCGCCATTCACAGCCCAGTTCATGGGCAACCCAAAACAGAGATTTGAGGCCTGCACGTACGGTAGGTCACGCCCAACAAAACGTTCAGGGGAGATGGATTGCAATAATACCTCAAGGTGCTTTGCAATGCGCTGTTCGATGGTCGCGGATCCACTTTGGCCCAGGAATGCTGTGGCAAAGGACATCTTATTCTGACCCCTTTAGTCGACTGGCATCAAAATCAGTTTTTAGTGTGATCTCGCCCAGAACATGGTCGATCTGATACTGTGGCTGAATGCTGATTTCGCATTGAAACCTTGCAATGGTAGCCGTGTCCTCTGAAATTTTAACTTTAGCCCCCCGTAATGGGTAGCGAGCCTGCTGATCTAACGATGCGCTGGAGGTCGATACATAATCTTCAAGCCAGTTATTTACAACTGCCTGACATTCGGCTGCGGTCTGCAACTGGCCGATCAAATGCCGGATTTGCACTTTGATATAGTGCACCATCCGGCAGCCTATCATCACTGATTGAAGCTGTGTTGTGATCTCTTTCCACGATGAACCGGCGCAATCTGTCACGGAGTTATTGCCGACGAAGTAAAGTACGTTCGACATTGTACTTTCAGCCAATGGAATGAAACCATTGTCAGCATAGCAATGAGCGATATTTCGGGTCAGGCGAACACGTGCGCGCGCGCAGCGCGTAGTACCTTTTGGCAATGGATGAAGCGTAGGTGCTAGTACTGCGCCTGTACCTGGTTCACCGACCACTAATTTCAAAAATCCAAACCAGCCACAGCGCTGGTATTCTGAAATGGTGGTACGAATAAAGTCAAATCCGGCAGATCCCCAAAGCCCTTCGCTTACAGCAGGTGTCTGATTAAATAGAAAGCCGATGTCGTGATCTATATAGCGACCGCGTAGCTGCGTGCGCGGCATGGCAAGCCCCAAATACTGCGCATTCGGCAAAGCCCTCAGCCGCTGCCAAGTCGCGTATTCTCCGCTGCCAAGAACACTTGTGACCCGTCGTGTGTCTGTGTACCAGGCCGCATCACTCTCACCAAAAAATGCAGTGCCTGCGCCCATAATGATAGGGCACATACAGGTTTCGCCGAGCCTACATAGTAACTGCGCCGTGTAGAGTTCATCAAAATCCGTCTCAAGGCTCATCGACAACTCATGGTCAATCATTATGATGCCGAACGGCTCGCCGCCTAGGGTATCCAGCTCTTGCATGCCAATGCGCAAGAACAATAATGATTTTCGGATTTCGCTAGTATAATTCAAATCGTGTTCAAGTTCTTGCCAACTTAAATCAAGGACTTTGACCTTTACGTTGGTTGCATGGTCCTTGGCCCAAACAACGCTAGCAAGGCCCATCCAGCGCGCCTCAAGAGTTTTGAATTTTTCGTGTTCGATAATAGTATTGATCTGCGCATTAAGGCTATCTTCAATATCTAGAACGAGCATGCGCATCGTTGAAGACAGCTGCGCCAAAGATTGAAAGCGTGCTTTTAGGCGGCCCAACACCTCCGTGTCGCCGCCCCCCATGCCATAAACAGCAGGGGAGGAAGACATATTATTTCCCAAGGATGGGGACATATTTTGCATTAGCCTGGAATTTTTGTAACCATACGCACCGACGTAGACAACTCTTCGAGCTGTAGCCAAGGACGCAGATAAGCCACTGCAGAATACGCGCCAGGTTTGCCAGGCTGTTCTATCACGTCAATCCGACTTTCAGCCAGTGGCGTGCGCGAACGCTCGTCATTACCCATTGCACCAGCATTGGTGTACTGGTCTATCCACGATTGCAGATCTTTTTGTACGTCACCGGCTTCAAGGTTAGAACCAAGCATATCGCGGCCCATTACTTTAAGGTAGTGCGCAATGCGGCTGCTAGCCATTACATAAGGAAGGCGAGCAGAGATCGCGGCGTTGGATGTTGCGTCTAGGTCTACATAATTTTTGGGACGCTGTGTTGTCTGGCTACCAATAAAGACCGCATGGCTAGTATTTTTGTAGTGGACCAGCGGCAAGAAACCGAGATCAGAGAGTTCTTTTTCGCGCTCATCAGTCAGGTTTACTTCGGTGGGGCATTGCTGTTGCAGATCGCCAGCTTCAGATTTGAATGTTAAGTTCGGCAGTTGCGTCACCTTTCCACCATTCTCAAGCCCCCGAATAGCGGTACACCAGCCATAAGCTGTGAAGGCATCATTCATCTTCAAAGCAGTTTCATAAGCAGCATTCGACCAGACAAGTTCTGAATTTTTGCTTGGCCGTTGATTGCCGTCAGCATCAGTGGCCAATTCATTATACTCAAACGTCTTGGCCGAACCGCCATTTTGGCCGTAAGGAAGGCGGGCCAGTGTTGCAGGCAACGTCAGAGTGACATAACGGCTATCATCGCTATCACGAAACCCGTTCCAAGCGGCATAGGTCGGAGAATCAAATCCAGCAGCCACAGGGCGACCTTCAGCAAAGGATTCGAAACTCTGATACTCAAACATCTCAGCCCCAGTTGCTGCCACAAAGGGCGCATGACAGGCTGCAGCGGTTTCTGCCATATATGTCAGTAGTGCCACATCCTCGTCACCACAGCCAAAGAAGTAATCCCCAATCAGCACGCCATAAGGCTCGCCGCCGGCGGTACCAAATTCGTCCTGATAAAGAGCTTCAAAAAGCGGGCTGCGATCCACAGCAGGCGCATCTTCAAATTGCTCAAGGAGTTCTTCTTTGTTGTAGTCCACCAGACGGATTTTCTGACTAGACCCCAGTTCTGTTTCACGCACAACTTTTTGAAGTCCGCGCCAGCTTCCTTCTAAAGTGCGGAATTTTTTATTCTGCATAATTGCGGACATTTGCTGTGACATCAACTTATCAATTTCCACAACGGCTTTGCGGATAGTGACACCAACATTTTGGTCCCATGTCAAAGAACCTTCCATTGCTTGCGATGCCAAGACGGACAAGAGCTCTTTGGTTGTATCTTCTGGAGTTTGTACGGTCGCTTCAAGCGCACGATCCAGAAGGCTGACCTCTTTCATTTCTGCGCCTGTTGCGCCTGCTGCGCTAGTTTCTAATTCAGACATTAGCCCTCACCTCCATTATTTGTGGATACGCCAAGCTCTTCGCCAAGCGCCTTAACCATTTCGGCATCCTGCAGAATTTCCTTAAGCACTTTTTCCAAGTCGCGTGAGCGATCAGCTTTGGCCACCAATGTCATCAGTTTTTCGCGAGTCTCTGCGAGCTTACGCAGTGGCTCAACTTTGTTCACAATAGCATCGGGCTCAAAGTCCTTCATCGATTTAAAATCAAGGCTAACTTCAAATTCGGAATCGTCATTTTGTACCTTATTGGGTACCGCGTATGTCAGCTCAGGACCAACTCGGGTCATAACTTCGTTGAAGTTATCTTTAGTAACCTCGTAAAAGGTGCGATCCTCAAGTTGCTCTTTGTCCGTGCGATCACCCGAATATCCACCAATCATGCCAGTGACAAAAGCAAGTTCTTTCTGTTGGACAGCGCCACCGTCTTCAACATCAAAGGTGATGCTGACACGGTTTTTGCTGACGCGTTTTTGTTGTGCGTTTTGAGCCATGTGTGTTGTCCTACTTCTGTTTGAATTACTTCATTGCGTCTTGATTGCCCGATGAAAGTTGACCATCTTTAAGGTTAAATTTAACAGTGTCTGATTTTTCGACAGTGCCACCAGTACCCTCAAAATAATGGGCAATTGAAATGGTAGTGTAGGCGATAGTGATGTTACTGGAGCCATCCCCAGCAGCATAGCTAGAGATGCGTGCCTCTTCGAGCGTTATAACCTGGGTCGGCTGCAGTCCCTTGCCGTCTGTTGCTGTTCGGGTGACAATCAATTCAATAGTTTTGCCAACTTTTCCAGGCGAAAAGAACAGGGTCTGCAGAACGGCAGATGCGCCGTCGTCAGAGCGGCTCACAGACAGATCGCTCAGAGACGGTATACCTGTTTCAGCGTCGCCCGCTGAGCCAACAGCAACGTTAATCGAACGAGAAAAACCATAATTAAAGGAGTCGATTGGAAAAAGACCTTTTTTGCCACCAACCTCTTTAATGGAGGCCATGCCTTTGAAATCATCAATCTTATCAATACGCATATATGTTTGAGACATTTTTAGTTATCCTATTTTGTGTGTGTCATGAAGGGTTTTTTCTGGCTGGGCTACCACTCAAAGTTAGCGATTGGCAGATCTTGTTCGGGTTCCGTTTGATCGTCGCCCGGGATGGAATTTTGTTCCGTTTCTGCAGGATTATTTTCAGGCTTGGAGTTAACGGGTTGTTCTATATTTTGGGCAGCCTTTGGAACGGGCGCGGATAAACTCTGCGCTGTCATGGGTGTAATGTCAGGCACCGGAATGGCTGCTCCGTAATTCTCCAGTGTTGGATGTTCAATCCCACCTGCGAAAGGAGCGCTACTTTTGCCAAAATTGTCTGAAAAACCCTGACTTTCCAGTCCTGTCATTAATGCCATTTGGCCCATACCTGTGGTGCCCTCAGTCAAAATTTCACGGAACAATGCACCAGCATCCAGTTGGCCCCAGCGCACGGCGCGATCCAATAGCAGGCAAATTGGCGAATGTGGTTCGGTCTTACGAAAATGGGTTGCAAGTGTTGCGACAGCTTGCAGGGCTTCCATCCGGTTGTTGACGCTTGCCTGTGGATTGAAGCCCATAGTAACTGATCTACCAACAACGCCTGTGCCAGAAATCCGAGCATCTACGACCACGCCACTCTCTTCGTTTAGCGTGGTCTCGACGGTCTCCTCAGCACCCGGCCAAGCAAAACCAAGCCCCTCGACTAGCACCTCCAGAGCCCGCAACATATCGACCACAAGACGTCGAGTATAGGTAAGAGCCACCTCAGGCTTTTGGTGCTGCTGCGCATATGCTTTCAATGCCTTATCAAGCACATCAATCGCAGCAACTGAGGCTTGTAAACTTTCGATCTTTGATGTGAGCAAAACAGATTCGGCTTGGAGCAACGTTGCGGTCTCTGCCTGCAACTCAGCCGAGCCCGTATTTTTTTGAGCCCGCACAAACTGTCCATAAGTGATCTCACCGATCAAGGGTATGTTTCTAATAGGCATATAAATCAGACCACTAGCGTCACTTTCACCAAATAATTGTACAAAGGGCCGCAGCTTTAGCTCTGCAATTTCGGCACCTTGGGCCTCCGACGTTTCGCCTTTGAGTTTCTTCTCTGGCAGGATTGGTTGTAAGTGATCAAGATTGCTGCCCACATAGTCAGCAAGTGCTTGCAGCGCTTTGGATGTATTTTCCAGTGGATTGTCGCCATGCAACATTGCCGCGACCCACCAACAGATTACTTCCAAATCTTTAGACGTCTCTGCTAGAGTACGTTCGCAACCCTCACGCAAGCTACTCCAAGCGGCGGCGTTAGCCCCCTGCAGATCTCTGTTGATTAGGGACTCTGGAGTTTCAGAAAGTCCTCTAAAAGAAGCTTGCGCCGCATTGAACGCGTTGCGCAGAGTTCGATAGGTTGCCTTGTCATCCTTGAGATATATCCCAAACGGAGCGTCGCCAGAGATGGGTATATTGAGCTCAAAAGTCACGTTATTTTCGTTTTTTTATTTGAGAAGCACCAGATTTTAGCAGCATTCAGAAGCGTAAAAGGTAGATATAAAAATAACCTCGTCGCAGCATCTATGCTTGCAAATACTAAAAAATGCTCAAGAGCCGCCACCGTTCTGACTGGGCGCTTTATACTAAATATCCCAAGCAAAGGATTTACGAGGTTTGAAATCGAATATATTAGCTTGTGACGAATTTTACACCGCAATAGAAACCTCAAAACTTAATCATTTCGAGATTTTTGATATAATTAACTGTGCGCCATGTGGAGTACCTTTTAATGGGAACTCGATTCTCAAATATGGGCACCACTGGGAATTGGATTTACTTCATCGGTTATAAAATCATTGTTATAAAGCCAAGCCAAATAATTGAGCGAGTGGCTAAAAATGCCAAACCTTTTTAAAATGCAATTAAATGAAGCGTTATAGTATCTCATTTTGGGGAGTATTTCTTCTAGCCTCTGGCAGTTCTGGCCCGGACCTCATTGCTAAGTTAGAAAAATCAAAATTTGTTGGTGATGATATGTCTAGCCCCAGAGCAACAAGTTCAACGAAAAACAATTGTCGTTGAACCGCGAATTGAAAATTTCACGGAAAAACATGGGTTTTATTGAATCCTTTTAACCGCCAACCAAAACCGTAAAACACCCAATCACAATAGATCCGCCATGACCGCAGGTGTCACCAATCCGTGCCAATGGCATGCCTCCCGCCAAAACAGTTGCGCTGCCCTTAACTATTGCATCGGGTGGGCCAATACAGGTGGCCATTCCACCCACCACCGCTGCTGGCAATTTGCCAATCAACACCGTTGGACAGCCTGGTGGTAAGATTGGGCCACCAATATGTGGAATTGGTACAGGGCCTGCCATAGTGACCATCGGGCAGACATGCATATCTGTAATGCGTGCAGCAGGCGGACCGGGCATGAATTTCTTCCTTATCCAGTGTTTTCAGAAACAGTTGGCCAGCCACCATTGGCGACTTCGATACCACGAATAAGAGCCACCGCGCGGGCGCGGTCAACTTCTTCCTCATCTTGCCCCATTTGTAGAGCGATTGTTCCAAGTAGCGCTTTGGCGTGCAGCCAGGCTGGCGGCAAGACAACCGGTCCTTCTGGTGCGCCAATGCCACCGGATCCATTCCAAGCCACAGCAGCGCTAAGCCAATACAAAGGTGTATCACTCTTCATCGTTTCCATGTGCTTCATCAATTTCTGCCGTGTTCCTTCTTGAGGCTCACGTACCCAGGCACTGACTAAGTCCGTGACGCCGCCACGCAAATTTGGGTTCAGATCATTAGTGACGGCCAACACCCAACAGATACCTTCGCGAGGCGGCAGCGCATGACCAATGAAATTGACAAGATCAGGCAGTGCACTGGCCTTATCAAGTGCCTCAATCACAGTAGAGGGAGCCATATCAGGTGTCACTAACGCCACACTTTCTTCGCTTAAATCAAAGCGATTCAAGATTTCCGTACTGGTTTCGAAAGGTATTTTGCGAAACATTTATGCCCCTTAGTTTATCATTGTAATGCCACCCTTGAGGGTCAGCATGCCCGAGCCAGATACCTCGGCCATAGCGCCTGAAATTTTGGTCTGGGCTTGGCCGGTCACATTCACCATGGCACCTTTGACATCCAGCTTAGCTTTAGCCTCAATCTTAGTCGATGTGCCGCTCACAGCCAGCGTACCATTGCTTTTTGCTGATAAGCCAGATTTGCCTTCGATATCAACTTTTGCTGCTGAAATCTTAATTCCAGAACTTGTAAGTTCTATTTTTGAAGAGCCAACCTGTAGCATGATTTTACTATCTGCTGTAAAGGTAATGGTTTTGGCATTTACTGTCTCGCCTTCAGCTATATCAGCTTTGCGCTCATCTGCTTTGAATTTTGCGGTTTTGGCAACCTCAACCACCTGATCTTTATCAATCGTAACTTTTGACGTTTCGCCTACCCATATGGTTTGCAGCTTAGTGATTTTTTCAACAGCATTCTGATTGACAATCAATTCAAAGTCCTTGGCTGCTCGTAATGCGACCATCTCAGCTCCATCTTTGTCATCAAATTCCAGCTCATTTGCTTCACCTTTCAACCGGCTACGAATGCCAGACTTGGTGCTATTGGCAGTGGCAAAAGGTGGCTTGTTCTTTTCGTTGTAAATCTGACCCGTAATCACGGGCGCATCAGGATCGCCGTGAAGAAAAGAAACCAGAACCTCGTGCCCAACACGTGGAATAAACTGCGCGCCATAACCTTGTCCGGCAAAGTGTTCTGCCACCCTGATGAAGCCACTGGTTTTGTCAGTATCGCCACTTGTGTCCCAGAAAAATTTCACTTGCACGCGCCCCTGTGCGTCACATGCGACAGTCCCTGCGTCACCCCCTACAACCAGAGCGTTGTGTACGCCAGCAATCTCTGGCTTGGGCAAGCGTTTGGGCACAGGCAAATGTTCAATTGGAGCGGCTTCAAATCTGCAGGACAATGCATTGCCGCGTACAGGTGTATAAGTGAAAGCGGTCACAATGTAGCGTCCTGCGATCCCCTTGGTCTCGCTAGAAATGTTGAGCTCTTGCCCCAACTGCATGGCAGGGTACTCGCACGTCCCTTGTAATGACATAGCAGCGGCTTCGCAGGCACCAACGGCGCGTATAAGTTCTTTTTTGGTGAGATCACCTAAAGGTACCGGACGGTACTCAGTAACGTTAGGCTTCACCTTAAGTTTCAGCGCCGACGAAAGCTTGGGACCCGCCTTATCCTGTGCCGCCCTTGCAGGATCATAGCTAACGAGCGACACTTTCCCCGTCTGAATGCTGTGATGTGCGCTCAGGGTTTGGGCCTGCTGGCGTGACACCTCTGAGAGTTGCGCATCGGTCAGATCGACCACGGGACCAACGGAGGGAAATGGCCGAGCCGTATCGTGAACCATAAGCGTGTCCGGTGCCTTACCATCACCAAAAAAATAAGTGTGCCCCTCTTCGGCTAACAGACGTTCGCAAAAGCTTAGATCGTTTTCGTTATACTGAATGGTCGTGTCGCGCTTTGCCCCCGCTTTTGCGTCAAGTGTAAGTTGTTTTAATCCATTGCGTGCTAATACATCCTTTAAAATATCGAGCGAGGCCTGCTTTTGGTAAAGTGCGCTATGTTTGCTTAGCCTAAGCACCGCCAGCATTGGCTGTAGGGTCAGCGCGACAGCAGTGTTCCCTTGTGCGTCCACTTGGCGTTCTGCATACGTCACTATGCCAGAGAATGTGCGCGGCTGTTCTGACATATAATAAGCATTTTGCGCAAAGGACAAAACGGCTTCCTGACCAATGAAATCGCTCAGGTTGGCTTGCAGATCCTTAATAGTGACTTGATAAAGAGGTACTTGAGATAAGCGCTCTTCCACCACAAACCCATTAACCAGTGCATCCTCACACTTGGTGTCCTTAAAAGTAAGCTTCACCTGAAAATCATCTTTATCAGCCATACCCAAGCTCTCACAGTTTGCGTTCTAAAAGGGACAGGGACTGGCCCACACTAGGTTAGACAAAGCCACAGATCGTATTATCACAAAGACCTGAACAAAGTGATCCTCATATGGAGGTTTCCAACTAAGAGCGATCTTGGATCTTTTTTAAACATGGTCTTTTCAATCAATCAGCCTCAATGCCCATTCGACGCCCAAGCTAAAAACATGGGGCTGATAAGGACGATCTGCACAGCCACAGGCCCAAGCAGTCACTTTCTACAATTAACTGTGCCTCGTGTAGAGTGACTTTTAATGAGAACCTAATTCCCAGATATGGTCATTATTGCAAATTGGAGTGACTTTATCGACGATAAAATCACTTTTATATAACAATTCCAGATATTTGAGCATATAGCAAAAGATACCAAATTTTTTTAAATGAGATGCAACGAAACAGTATGTTATTCCATTTAGAAGCATATTGCTTTCAACTGCTGGCTCCGTAGCGTAGATTGGTGCCTCTAAAGTCAAAGCCTGTCCAAATGTTGGAGATTACTGCCAGTAGAAATGTTTACTTTATGGGCACTATTAAGGGCTTACACTTAGGTTGGGTTAGTCGTAGGTATCGCCACATGAATAAAAATTTAAAACTACCAAATTTGGAACATCTTAGATCTTTCCATCATGTTTGTACTAGCGGTTCAATCGGAGCAGCTGTAAAAAATACTGGTGTTCCAAGAGCAACTTTGAGTCGGCATATTGCCTCAATAGAGGCTGATCTCTCATCAATCTTATTTACAAGAGGCAGCGAGGGGTTCATTATAACTCAACTTGGAGAAACTGTATTTGAGTACGCTAATGATATTCTCAAAACAGCAGAAAACTTATCTGAAGCAGTCATATCAAAGAACTCAGAACTTACAGGACCAATTAAGATAGTAGCAAGTAGCGGTATAGCTACGATAATATTGCCGTCGATACTAGCTAACATTAACTCTGAAATCAAAGGCCTTCAATTGGAGCTGGTTTCAGCAGATTCTGTTTCCATGGACAGCAAGCAAGACGCAGACATTGCAATTCAAACCTATAGTCCTTTACGCAAAGATTTGATTGCGAGTAAATTAGGCGAAATAAACTGTGGGGTTTATGCATCGGCTAAATACCTTGAGAAAAACGGTATACCCCAGTCCATCCAAGAACTTGAAAATCATTGCTTAATCGGCACTATTCCAGAAACTTTAAAACAAAAAGTTAAAGGGTTTGGGGGACAGGCCATTCTGAATCATAGAAATGTAATCCAATGTGAAAATTACCCACTGAGTTGGCAATTGGTGAGGGCGGGATGTGGCATTGGTATGACACACCGTCTCGAAGGAGATGCTGAGCCATCTGTAAGACTTATTCTGGAAGAAATGGGGACTTTAAATCTCCCAGTCTGGCTGGTAGCACAACCTGATCTTAAAAAACGCGCACGAATACATATGGTCTATAAGGCTCTGGCAAAACAAATGCGAAGAAAGCTTAAGTACTATCAAAAGTGATAATATTGCCAGAAGACTGAAATTTTGCATCAAATTCAAGACATCCGCGGAAGATTAATGGTGGGCATTTAAACTAGTTTCAGCTGATATAAAGAATTGGAATAAGGGAACTATGTAGCTTCTCTGGGAGCGACGGCATCTAAATATAAATTTATCTGAAATTTGACGCATTGTAGCTACTGCTGCAGGTAAGGTTTGCAGTCCAGATGCCTATTCAATAATTTAGAGTGATGGCAGATTTGGCATTTGCACCTTAAAAAAAGCCACATTCTCATCTATCCCTCGCAGATCAAGCCCGCGCAAAATTTTTGTCAGTGCAGTCTGCTGTTTAACGACAGAGATAATATTATAAGCATAATCCACCTACGCTTGCGATAGGTTTAAAGTAATAAATTTGAAAGTATTTTGCACTAAATAGACGCTATAAAGTGATCCAGTATCGCTGACAGCCAGTTTAGCCTAAAAGAGCAACGCCGACGGTTGTGGAGTTACTTCTAACGCAGTCGTTTAGTATTAAATATTCTGAACATATTTATTTCTTTGGCAAAAATTGACATCCTTTGATTGCTTTATCCCTGCGCAAATTGGCCTGAATTTGCTCAGCCCATTTCATATTGAGCTGATATCCTAGTTCGCGACGCTTACTCCACTCTTCATTTCAGAGGCGCAGCCTGAGAGATACGGCCACCAGGGCGCCTTTGTAAGAGAGTGAAGATCAGTTTGTGACCTTAATTGTAGCCGCTGAGAGCGTTACACCAGGGTTTTGGGCCTCAGTTGGCTCTTTAAATTTTGTTAGCTCCACTACGCAGTACAATCAATATGCCCATATTTGGATATAAGATTCCCATTTTTATACACTAAAGCTAAGTGAGGTCTTATCGTACACTCGGCCATGACTACTATTGTTTGGCGATCAGGACAAAGCGGATTAAAATTTGATATGATGAGGATTGAAAACGATGTCCACCCCACTTTCAATTCCCAAACTGGCTTACATTCAAGCATTTAGCGCCGTTGCAAAACATGGTTCCATCACTGCTGCAGCCCGCTCAGATGGCCGCAGTTTGCAGACCCTCAGCCGCCACATTGCGGCGCTCGAGGCTGATATGGGCGTAATCTTGTTTGATCGGCGTAGCGACGGTTTGGCACTCACGAAAATTGGTGCGAATATTTTCGAACATGCAGAAGAGGTAGTTATAGCAGCAGCCAGTTTTGTCCGCGCCGCCAGTGATCAAAACATTGCGGTTGCAGGCACAATACGGGTCACAGCAAGCAAGACTATTGCAAGCTTCTTAATGCCTGACACCTTCGCTGATTTCAGTAAAGCCCAGCCAGAAATTAAGGTTGAATTGGCTGTTACGGATGAGACCGTAAACGTGTTGTTGCGCGAGGCCGACATCACTGTGTCCATGTCCCCTCCAACCCAGCAATTAAACCTGATCTTCAAAAAAATTGGGGAATTGGAACTGGCGGTATTTGCAGCGACAGACTATCTCACAAGACGTGGTTCACCGCGCTCTCTTGCAGACCTTCAAGGCCATGACATCATCGGCCAAGACGGCTCACAGGTGGATTTTCGTGCTATGGGCGTGCCAATTGGCCCAAACTTCTTTCGGTTCAATTGTGATGACCAAACAGTCACATGGCAAATGATCGCTGCAGGGTGCGGCATTGGCCTCGGCCATCTTCGAATGGGTATGGCAAACCCGAGGGTGCAGCGTTTATTGCCAGAAATACCGATCATAAAGGTACCGATTTGGCTCACAGCACACGCTGAAATTGGTACGAATTTGCGGTTAAGGACTGTGTTTGATTTCCTCTCTGACTCTCTATCAGACAAGCTGGCGTAAGATTGAGCAGAAGCCTGCTCATCAACAGGCGTAGGACTGGTAATTCAGCAAGTCTCAGGTTCAGCTTGAAGTTCTACGGCAACTCTCAGCAACTATTTGGTAAATTTAGAAGTGAATGCAAACTTGGAGCGGATTACTGCTCCAGTAGTCTTACCCCGTCCACAACGTCCCGCTTCTGGGCATCAGATATCCCCGCCGAGTACAGCCCATAGGTGAGCTTATTGGCAGACCTTGCAGAGTGATGGCCCACCAAGCTGATGGTGAAGTGCTCTGGGACGCCTGTACGCTCACACTGGGTAGTGGGTCGCATGCAGATGAAATGAGCCCGATTAATGGGTTAATACTCTGATATTATGTATATAGTTTTTAGTGGTAAATGCTGCTCCCACACGGACATCAGGTCAAGCCCTTTTTCAAAGGGTTCGCTTCGCTCAATCTTCCGCCGCGTTTCACACGGCTTGAACCGCGGACTTTACTGATGTTGTACAGTTGTGGAGCCAGCGAGAGAGCTAAGTAGACCTAACTCCAGCCCCATACACCGCTAAATCAGAGTTAACCGCATAACGGATCTGATACGTGTTGTTACACTGCACGCCACCGTTATGACATGTGGCTCTCTGAAGTAACTCATGGGCTGTGTTAGAGCAAAGCCCTTCGAGCTTCGCTCTATCTAAATCAATAATGATATCGCTCTTATTAACTCAAACGACCTCTTCGAACATCAGATGATGCCTCAACATGACGTTAGATGTCCAGAAAGTTTCTTTTTATTATTGGGCTTCACACTTGAATTTAGATACAGTCATTTGCAAAATATTAGTTTTATTACCTAGGAATACTGCCTTCTTGCTATATTTTGCGCAGTGATCTACCGCCAGTACTTTAACACTTTTTGGTAATTTCGCGCATTCATTCAACTTATCGGAAAATGATTTAAAAGGGTTGCAACCAGAATCCGAGCCCATTGTAATCTGAGCGTACCTAATTTCTAGCTTTTCTGGCGATGATTGAGTCACTTTTGGCGCCACAATGGTAGCAATATCTTTTGATGAAACATCAGTTACATCTCTAGGTGTCTCAGGATCTGCGCACCCTACCAATAAGGTACAACAAAAACCTATTACAATAAATTTTCTTAGCATATTATATGCACCCTTTTATCTGCTTACGCATAATAAATATTGTTGCTATCCAATAAAATTATTTTGAATTGTTTATGGCCGAACTGACTGGTTGAAATAGAAAAGCAAGTTTAATCTGACAGAGCCCTATAGGCCCATAAGAGAAATGCTTTGTGAGGATTCTCCAAAGTGGATGGTTTTTAGGTTGGGAATATAAAACTGCCTCCCCCCGCCAGGGAGGTTTGGAGTTTTTCCACGTCCTCTTCGCTCGCCGTCTAGGATTTTAGACGTTCCCCCTTGATTTCGTTTCTGGTGTTTAAATCGGCCATAGGCCACTTTCATCGGAACTGTTAACTCTATAATCGAGAGAAACTCGCAGCTACTCCAATCTTCGGAGATAGCGGAGGTGACTCGCGCCAACTCTCTGATACTTGTACCTAAACTACTTGCCATATTCAGCTTAGCTTGCCAACCAGGATCAACATCGTAAGCGTTATACGCGCTCCACCAAGGGGTCACAATTCCAGTTGTTTCGTCAGGTTTTAAAGAGGCGAAAGCATTAAATTTGTATAGTTTGAAGCGCTTTTTCAGGATAACCATTTTACCATCAATAAAGGCATCCCTCACGGGTCCATTTCCAGTATCCATAGCGCCAACTGTAAGCCAAGTTAGGTCTTCGTTTATCGCTGCTACCATCGTCGTTTCCTGATCCTATAAACTCTCACCACAACCTACTGTAAATCAGAACAACCAAACCTTCAATAAACTGGGAGTGTCCAAATATGGGTCTCTGTCTCCCATTTTCAGAGACTGATCCTGAGACATATTTTATTGTAAGGGAGCTATCAAACAAATGAGAACTCGCATCAAATTGCCGGCACAGCCTAAATCTATGCGCTCAATAATTGACGCCACTCAGCGAGAGCAGCGGCACGGTTCAGCTTGAAGTTGAGGCGTGAATAGAGATGGAGTTCCTGCAGCCTCACAAAGCCAACCTAACCCCACACCCGGCCCCTGTTGCGCCTTTAACGAGCCAGAGTGGCCGAGAGGGGGTGAATGGGGGCTGGTTTACACTAGCCGTGCCTGAGCGTGCTTGCTGACAGATGCATCGATGCGGGTGCGGGTGCGCGTGGGGGAAGTGTGTCGTTAAGTCAATATTGTGGGGGCTAAATAACAGATTGAAAAATAAGATGCTGATATATATAATTAAATATCATTTATTTGGCGAACAGACAGGAATTCAAAGTTCCAAACGTGCCTAATTCCATCTAAACTATGCCTGCCTGCATAAAGTTTTACGAGCAAATCAAACGCACTTCTTTTGCCAAAAATCGTGCAGTTGCACGCCAAAATCCTGTGTAATCCACCAACTCATGTTGGCTGCCACACAGAGCAGACACTTACTAGACGCCCTTAAACCGCAGCACAGACGGCAACAGACACCACTGCGATCAACTAGCCCCAACGGGTGGTTGCGACCTCTGAGGTTTGAGACGTTCAAAGTCAGCCTGTGATGTTGCAATACTGGTCGCCGTTGGCATGCCGGATATATTTGTAGAAGACGGATCGGGCGGCGAACTTGGTGACTTTGGTATATTAGGCTTGGGCACCGACGCTATTGCTTTTCCCACGCGCGATTTGGGTTTACGCTTGGCGCTGACTTTTCCACTTTTGAGCCTTGCGTCCAGTTTGTTGGCTAGAAAGTTTGCAGTGTTGGCAAAGGTTTTGATGTCATCAACTGCCTGCTCAAGGCTGCCGCCACC
>Ga0213861_10000433_pt1 | contig 36737 bp, 20 predicted proteins | sample PICome_4_FD_160110 | JGI IMG/M metagenome (GOLD analysis project Ga0213861, IMG submission 160110) | Coastal seawater microbial communities near Pivers Island, North Carolina, United States - PICO131 | ecosystem: Environmental > Aquatic > Marine > Coastal | place: USA: North Carolina... | reverse complement strand
GTCGTGAAACTTTAGTGAACCGCCGTGATACGAGACCCGTACGTCCGGTGGTGTGAGAGGACGAAAGTTAATCGCACCACCAATGGTGGATTAACTTTCTCCTACTCGATTACAGCTGCTTACTTTGCTTGCGCATCTGCAGGGCCGCCACAATCAGCAAGCTGCCAAAAAACAACGCCGTGAAGCCAATGATCCACGACAGGGTGATCATCCCGCTGACGGGGAAAAAGGCGATCGCTGCCCCCAATGCCAGGGTCACGACGCCATTGATCAGCGAAGGATTCGTGCCCTTCATTTCTGCCCGGTGCCGGATGGCGAACCAGATCTGGAAACCACCCCCAAAGATGAGCCAGCAACCCAGGAGGATGATGAAAAAATACAACGTCAGGCCCGGATTTACCACCACGGCCAGGCCAAAGAGGAGGTCAATAACTCCTTCGGCCAGGAAATACTTCCAGTGCGCGACGGTCGTTCGGTTCTGGAGGGCAAATGCCACGATCAGCACGCCGGCCAGCAGCACGAGGATGCCAAAGTAGAAGGTAAGTGCCACCATCGTCACTTGCGGAACCGCCAGCGCCAGGCTACCAAAAAAAATGACGAGCACGCCTTTCAGGGCAACGAGCCACCAGTTGTTGAAAATAGATGCAGGATCAGTCATAGCAGTTGTTTTTAATTGATGATTAAGGTGCTTTCTTCAGGAGAAGATCAGCTTTACGAAAATGCCTGGCCAGCCTTTACCCAACCACTGGCACCCTGAAATCCTGCCCTGCCCACTGCTGGCTATCGATCCAGAAGATGGTAAAGGTCAGCACATGACCCGCTGCCAGCGCCGCTGCCAGCGCCGGGGGGGGCAAATCGGCGAAATGTACCCCCAAATGGGTGTTGGTCGTAGCTGTTTCGGTGCTGGTAGCCCAGTCGTCGGTCGTCCACTTGATGGTTGCGGGATGGCCCACTTCCAGGCGGAGGATTTTATTTTTGGGCAAAGCGTGAGCTGGCAGGTCCAAGCGCCAGACGACCACTTTGCCGGTTGTTTGCTGCATGACATAGCGTTGGTAGGCTTGGCGGGGCAGGTCAATCACGGCCTGGTCTTTGATGGAGCAAACGAGCTTGATGTGTTCGGCGTGGGCCCACACGAGCGGCATGGCCGAGTGGCTGGGCCGACCGAAGTACAGTGCCCGGTCGGGGATATCGTCACGGTCCCAGATTTGCTCGGGCAGGAGTCCGTTGTTGGAAAAGGCTTCCATGGCCTGCAGCAATGCCCGGGCCCTGGGCAGGTTGCCGGCCGCAATTTCGTAGTGGGCCCGCTCGCCGGTGAGCAGGGGCCACAGCCGTCCGGTGCCGGTGCCGTCGTAGGCACTGCCGTCGGGGTGTTCGCCGTAGCCATCGCCCACGTAGCGGTGCCAGCAGTCGCCGCTGGGCGTCGTCACTTTCAATTTGGCGTCGATGAGCTGGAGGGTATTAATGATTCGGGGGTCTTTGGCCGACCGCAAACCAAATCTTACCAAGGCCAGCGGTTCGGTACTAATGAGGTTCACAATGGGCAACGCAGCCACCTCGGCGGGGCGGTTTTTATTGCTGATGAGGTGGTCGCCCAGGCGGTCGGCGGGTAGGGTAGTGGGGTTGACGTGCAGGTAATAGCCGCTCAGTCCGTGTGCTGCTGCCAGGGGTGCCTGGGTGGTGTAGAGCCAGGTGTCGATGCTGTCGTACCAGGCATCGGCGGTTTCCCGGCAGTAGCGGGCAGTGGTTTCGTCGCCCATCTTGCTGGCCAGGTCAGCAGCCACGAGCATGGCGGCAATGAGGGTAGCCGTGGTAGACACAGAGATGCCCTGCTGCTCTTCCCAGCGTTCCTGCTGGGTGATGAGGCCATTGCGAATCAGGTACCCCGCCGCTTTGCGCACGGTAGGCCAGTAGGCGGGCAGGTCGGTGTCGCGCAGTACCCCGTAGGCCAGGCACAGGTCGATCAGCAGCAGGGGCATGGCTGTTTCGTCGGCCTGAAGGCCCTGCCAGTAGCCGTTGCCTTCCAACCACATGTTTTGGGGCCAGTGCCCAGCGGGTTCCTGGGTGGCCATCAGGTAGTTCAGGATATTGCGCACATCGTGTTTGGCGTTCAGCGCCAGCAGCCCGCCCGCCGATTCCACCAGGTCGCGCGGCCACACCAGGTGGTAGCCGCTCTCGTTGCCATCGCCCTGGGTCTCGCCCCAGGGAATAGACAAGCTGGCGACCATCGCGCCGGGAAAGTTCTTCGACTGGTGCGTTTTCAATACCGACGCACTCACCCGGAACAAACCACCGATTTCTTGGCGCTCGGCGTGCAGCGGATGCAATTGCTGTTGCCATTGCTGCCAGCCATTGATGTAGTTTTTGGCAATGTGGTCAAAGCCTTCGGCCAGTGAGGCCAGGGCCTGCAGCGCGGCCTCGTTGGCGTTCAGCCCAAAGCCGATGGCGATGTCGATGGTGTGGCCCTGGCTCAGGTCTACCTCGCCCGTGAGGGCCACGTTGCCATCGGGAGCCTGGTCGTAGACCGTCTGGAGGGAAAAGTGTTGGCGCAACTCCTGCCAGCCATCGGAAACCCCCACGTACCCCACCGAAGTCTTCAGCCAGGGCTGCCCACCCACCATGGCCAGCATCCGGCCGTCGCGCTGGGCGTACAAGATGCGCTGGCCTTTGAACGTGCCTACCCAGGCGTCATTGTGGTTGCCGCGGTTGTTGAGGTGGGGGGCCAACAAGGCGAAAAGTTGGTAGGTGTCGGGTTGTAGAGGGATGAATTCAAGGCGCTGCAAGAGGGTGTCGCGCTGCGGGTCCGTCACGACGGTTTTGGTGATTTTAAAACGGCCTTCCTGGCAGGTGTTCACCATTTCAAAGGCGGGCACGCCGTAGGCTACTTCCCTGATTTTGGTGTCGGTGGCCCGCTTTTCTTCCGCAAAGAAATCCCGCCCGTTGGTTACAATGAAGCCCATGTCACGGGTAGCGGGCTTGTCGAGCCGCGGAAAATAGATCTCATTGATGATGCCGTGGCTGAGGGTGAAACTGATGCTGCTGCGCGGGTCGGCGGCCGTGCCTACACCTGTTTTGGTGCTGCTGGTCCAACGGGCGGGGCTGCCGGGGGCGCCGGGGGCCACGTTGTTTGCGGATGGTGGTATCATACCGGGCGTTTTGGCGTTCTAGGTTAGGGCAAAGTCAACTTCAATTTAAGCTATTTTTTGCAGCCAGGTTGTTCAAATTGATTTTTTCTATCTTACCGAACTGTAAAATGCTCAAAACGCCGATATGGACCAACTCACCCGCGAGACCGCCCACATCCTGGAACAGAACTGGCGCAATGGTTTCACCGTTCCGACCAGCAAACTCTACCCCTTCCAGTGGAACTGGGACGCGGGCTTCACCAGCATCGGACACGCCTATTTTCACCTGGATTATGCCCTGCGCGAACTCCAGTCCCTTTTCTCGGGGCAGTGGGCCAACGGCATGGTGCCCCACATCATCTTCCACAGCGAAAACGAAACGACCTACTTTCCTAACCACGACTTCTGGGCCGCGGAGGTGAACCCCGGGGCGCCAGGTAAACCCAAAACTTCGGGTATCACCCAGCCGCCGGTACACGGCTTTGTGTTGGAAAACCTGCTGCACAAATTCCCCGACAATCCTGCGGTGTTGGCCTTCGTCAAGGACCTCTTTCCCAAGGTTGTTCAATCCCACCGCTTCTTCTACATCTACCGCGATCCGCAGCGCGAAGGGCTCTGTTTTACCTACCACCCCTGGGAGTCGGGCCGCGACAACTCGCCCATCTGGGACGAATCTCTGGCCCGCATCGTCATCGACTACAGCCAACTGCCCGCCTACACCCGGCAGGATACCAAGCTGGCCGACGCCGCCGAACGACCCACCACGGCCCAGTACGACCGCTACGTCTATCTCCTTCAGTTGGGTAAAAACAACCGCTACGACGGCCCCGGCATCTTTGCCGAAAGCCCCCTGCTGGTACAGGATACCCTGATGAATGCCGTCCTCATCCGCTCCAACCAGAGCCTCATCCACATCGGTCAGCGCTTCGGCTGGGATACCGGCGAACTCCAGGAATGGCAGCAACAGGCTATCTCCCGCTTTCGCGAAAAACTGTGGAACGCTGAGCTGGGCACCTTCACTTCCTACGACCTGCGCGGGCAACACGCCATTCCCCACCGGGAGATCGGTGGCCTCACCGCCCTTTTTGCCCAGATCCCCAATACGGAACAAGCCACCCTGCTCAACGACTACCTGCGCAGCCTCCACCAACGCGGCTACTACCTCTGCCCCAGCTTCGATGTCGACAGCCCCCTCTTCGACTCCCGGCGCTACTGGCGCGGCCCCATTTGGTCGCCCACAAACTGGCTGGTCTATTTCGGACTAAAAAACTACGGCTTCCTGGACACCGCCGCCATCGTCCGCGCGGATTTGCTGGAACTGGTCGAAAAGCTGGGCTTTTACGAATACTTCGAACCCCAAAAACGCCTGGCGCAAACCCTGACCACAGGTTACGGCGGCAACCACTTCGCGTGGACGGCGGCTTGTGTGCGGGATTTGTTGCAGGAAGGGGAAGGCGCTCGAAGTCGGAAGTCGGAGGTGGGAAGTGGGAAGTTTTAGACCGTGGAAACGTGTAAGGGTGGAAAGGTGTAAAAGTGGGGCGAGATCAAGGTCAGGCGCATCTTTAGTGGGGAATCGGAGGTGGGAAGGCGCTCGAAGTCGGAAGTCGGAAGTCGGAGGTGGGAAGTTTTAGACCGTGGAAAAGTGTAAACGTGGAAAGGTGTAAGAGGAGGGCCAGATCAACGTCAGACGTATCCGTTTTCCAGTAATACGCTGCGAATCGCTGCGTTCGTCGCCCCGCCGCGAGCACCAAAATCAACTCAGCCCGAGCAATCAACGGCATACGCGCACCTGAGCGGGCAGGGATTCTCCTTTAGGAGACCGCTTGCGCAGCAAGCAGAGGTTGAGGGCGGGCGAAGTCGGAAATCGGAAGTTTTAGACCGTGGAAAAGTGTAAACGGGGGGCGAGACCAACGAAATCTATCGCAGCCTACGATAACAACTGCAAATTTTGAAACAACAAACCAACGCATGAATTACATCGACTATCTCATCATCATCACCTACATCGTCGCCTTTCTCTTTCTGGGCCGCCTGTTCAAGGGCAGCAGCACGAGCCAGGACTATTTCCTGGGATCCAAGAGTTTTGGCTGGTTGCCTTTGTCGTTCAGTACCATTGCCACCCAGTTGTCGGCCATCAGTTTTGTGTCGGCTCCCGCCTTTGTGGGGCTCAAGCAAGGTGGTGGCATGATGTGGCTCACCTTCGAATTTGCCGTTCCCCTGGCCATGATCTTCCTCATGGTATTCCTCATTCCGCCCATGTACCAAGCGGGCATCATCAGCGTGTACGAGTACCTGGAAAAGCGTTTCAATACCACCACCCGCGTCTTGCTCAGTGGCGTTTTTCAGATCAGCCGGGCTTTTGGTACCAGCGTCATGATCTACGCCATTGCCCTCATCCTGGGCAGCGTCATGGACTTTCCCATGTGGGCTACCATCCTCATTATTGGGGTGGTCACCCTCGTGTATTCCTTTCAGGGCGGGATGAAAGCCGTGGTCTACGGCGACGTCATCCAGATGTGCATCCTGCTGGTGGGTATCGTCATCTGCCTTTTTGCGGGTATCCAGGCCGTTGGCGGTTGGGACGAGTTCCTCGCCAACGTCGACCAGAGCCGCCTCCAGGCCGTCAACTTCGGCTCCCTGGGGCTGGAGAAAGGCGACGAGTTTGGCTTCTGGCCCATGCTCATCGGGGGCTTTTTTCTGTATGCTTCTTACTACGGCACCGACCAGAGCCAGGTACAACGCCTGTTTTCGGCCCAGAACGCCGGCACCGTCAAGCAGACGCTGCTGGTCAACGGGCTCATGCGCTTCCCCATCACCTTCACCTACTGCCTCATGGGCCTCGTCATCGGTACCCTGGCCATCACCAACGCGGGCTTCCTGGCCAGCATTCCTACCGATAAGCCCGACCTGATGATTCCCATCTTCATCCGCGACTTCCTGCCGCACGGGGTCATCGGCATCCTCATGGTGGCTATTTTTTCGGCGGCCATGTCGTCGATGTCTTCGGCGATCAATTCTCTCAGCGCCGCTACGGTCGAAGATTTTTTCAACCGCAAGAAAGACCTGCCCAACGAAAAGTACGTCGCCTATTCGCAGTACGCCGTGCTCTTTTGGGGGATAGTCTGCATTGTTCTCGCCTTTTTCACCGGCGACATCGCCAAGACGGTCATCGAGGCCATCAACAAGATCGGTTCCGTGTTTTACGGGCCTATCCTGGCAACCTTCATTGCGGCCATTGCCTTGAAAAAAGTCAATGCGATGGGCGCCAACATCGGCCTGCTCACCGGCGTGGCCGTCAACGTCTACCTCTGGCTCTTCGTGCCCGACCTCTTCTGGTTCTGGTGGAATGCCGTTGGTGCCGTGGTCACCCTCGTCACGGGATTGGCCATCAGTTGGGTTACCCAAAAAGCCAGCCCCGCTACCCCTTACCCCCTCGCCGGTACCTGGGCCGTCGACTGGCCCAAGGTTCTGATTCTGCTGGCGTTCTTTGTACTCATCGTCCTGTTTAGTATGCAGGTAGAGTGGTTGTTTTAAGGAATTTTAGCCACTTGCTTCCCGGCGGGTTCGGCGAAAAAAAAAATGCCCCCAGCCATTTAATGGATTGGCGTGCTATCTTTGGCTATTACGCGGCAACAAGCACTAAGCAACCCACCCTATGTATGTAGAAAAGAATTTTTCGGTAATTAGTATTCTCCGGTTTTCCGGCGCCCACCTTATCTGGATTTCCATGTGGACCGTTTTTGTGGCGGTGCTTTTCGAGCTGACGCACTGGGAATGGTTGCACATCCCGTGGCTCCCCTTGTCGGTAATTGGCACCGCGGTGGCTTTTTATATTGGTTTTAAAAACAACCAGGCTTACGACCGCCTGTGGGAAGCCCGGAAGATATGGGGTGCCATCGTCAACAGCAGCCGGGCCTGGGGCAGTGCCGTAAAGGGCTTTGTTTCCGATCAGTTTATTGCGGGTGAAATTTCGGAAGCCGACTTGCAGGCGGCGCGCAAGAAGTTGATCTATCGGCACATTGGCTGGTTGTATGCTTTGCGCAGTCAGTTGCTGGTGCCAACGGGCTGGGAACACATCAGCCAGGGTTCACACATTGGGCGTATCGCCGAAAAACGCATGAAAACCTACGGCGTGGGCCTGCTGACGGATGATGTGACCATGGAACAACTGGGCCAATACCTCGGAGCAGAAGAACAACGCCTGATCAACTACAAAAATACGGCTACCCAAATTATCGACCAGCAAGCCCAGGACCTGGCCACGCTGCGCAAGCAAGACCTGATCGACGATTTCCGGCACATGGAGTTGCAGCAAATCCTCTACGATTTCTACGAACACCAGGGGAAGGCAGAGCGCATCAAGAAGTTTCCGCTGCCCCGGCAATATGCCAATATGAGCCTCATCTTTGTCGGCATTTTTATCTTTCTACTCCCCCTGGGCATGGTGGCCGAGTTTCACCAACTGGGCGAATATGGTGCCTGGGTATCCGTTCCGTTTACCATCCTCGTCAGTTGGATATTTATTATGATGGAACTGGTGGGCGATTACTCCGAGAAACCCTTCGAAGGACTCGGCAACGACATCCCCATGCTGTCGCTGTGCCGCACCATCGAAATTGACCTGCGCGAAATGTTGGGCGAAACGGATTTGCCCGAGCCGATTGCAGCGGTTAATGGGGTTTTGATGTAATTTGCTGAACGGAATTTTTTGCCCGCGCGTGGCGGCTATTTAAGTTTCTAACTTTACCTTTTCACACGGTCTAAAACTTCCGACCTCCGATTTTCGACCTCCCACTTTAAAAACCTTTACACTTTTACACTTTTAACCTTGATCATCCTCCTAGCTCCCGACAAATTCAAAGGCTCCCTATCTGCTCAGGCGGTTGGCGAAGCTATTGCCCGTGGGTTGCACCAGCAAAGTTTGGAGGTCAGCACCATCATTCATCCGCTGGCCGATGGGGGCGATGGCTCGCTGGAGGTTCTCGCGCAGCACCTCCAGGGCGAGTGGGTCACCACGGCGGTTACCGATCCGCTCGGTAGGCCCATCAACGGCAGCTATCTGCGCACGCCCGCGGCCGCCTTTATCGAAGTAGCCAGCGCCAGCGGCCTGGTGCTGCTCACCGAGTCGGAGCGCAATCCCCTCCTGACCACTACCCTGGGCACGGGGCAGCTCGTGGCCCACGCCCTCCGCCACGGTGCCCGCCACATCTACCTCTTTCTGGGGGGCAGTGCGACCAACGATGCCGGCACGGGCATTGCCGCCGCCCTGGGCTGGCAATTTCTTGACCAGGCGGGCAACCGTTTGGCGCCTACGGGCAATAACCTCGGCCACATTCACGACCTCATTCCCGGCCAGGAATTTGAGTTGACCCAACTCACCTTCACCCTCCTGTGCGACGTGAACAATCCGTTTTGCGGTCCGCAGGGGGCGGCCTACGTCTACGCCGAACAAAAAGGCGCTACCCCCGCCGATATTCAGCTACTGGATAATGGCCTGCGGCACTTTGCCGGAGTGCTGCAGGAGTATACCGGACGGGACATCGCCAACCGCCCGGGCAGCGGCGCTGCGGGGGGCATTGCCGGTGGCTTGGCGGCTTTGTTGGGGGCAGAAATTCGGAGCGGGTTTCAAACCATCGCCGAGCTTACCGGCCTGGCGGCCAAAATTGCGGCGGCCGACCTCGTCATCAGCGGCGAAGGCCGCCTCGACGGGCAATCCCTGCAGGGGAAAGTGGTGGGGAGCCTGGCCGAGCTGTGCCAGCGGCAGGGCAAGCCGCTTGTGCTCTGCGTAGGAGCCAATACGCTCGGGGTGGCCGAAAGTCGGGCCGTGGCCCGTGCCGTATACGCCGTCCGGGATCAGGCGACCGATCTGGCCGATGCGCTGACCCACGCCGAGAGCTATCTGGAACAGATCGGGAAAACAATGAAGTTGGAGGGGCTTTGACCAAATTTGGGATTGCTTTTGCGCCATCCCGTGGTCAAAGCAGGAAATTGCCCTAACTTTGTAAACCATTAAAAAAAAGAAAAATGCGCATCATCACCGTACACCCCGGCGGCCTCGACCACCTGAAAATTACCGAACACCCCGATCCGGTTCCCCAACCGGGCGAAGTGCTGGTGCGTTGGCAGGCCACCTCCCTCAACTTTCACGACTACCTGGTGGCCATGGGCGCCATACCGGTGCCTGCGGGCCGCATCCCCATGTCGGACGGCGCGGGTGAGGTGGTGGCGGTCGGTGCAGAAGTCAGCCGCTGGAAAGCAGGCGACCAGGTGATGTCCCTGTTTTTTCCGAACTGGGCAGAAGGCAAACCGACCCCCGCCAAGACCAGCAGCATTGCCGGCGAAACCGTCGACGGCTGCCTGGCCGAAATGGCTTGCGTGTCGGAAATGGCTCTGACGGCCATTCCCCACAGCTACAGCTACGCGCAGGCCGCCACCCTGCCTTGCGCGGCCGTCACCGCCTGGCGCGGGCTGGTGGTCGAAGGCAACCTGCAGGCGGGTGATACGGTGCTCATCGAAGGTACCGGGGGCATGTCGATCTTCGGGTTGCAGTTGGCCCGGGCGGCTGGCGCGCGGGTATTTGCCACCACCTCTTCGCCCGAAAAAGCCGAGCGCCTCCTGGATCTGGGGGCAGAAGCCGTCGTCAACTACCGGGAAGACGAACGCTGGGGCCGCACCATCCACAAAATGACGGGAGGCGGCGTAGACCACGTCCTGGACGTCGGTGGCGGATCCACCATGGGCAATTCTATCGAAGCGGCCGCCATGGGCGGGCACATCGCCGCCATCGGTATTCTCGGCGACGGCCGCAAGGGCGAAATTACCTTCCCGAAGCTCTTCTTCAAGCACCTGCGCCTGACGGGCCTGGCCGTAGGCAGCCGGGTGATGCAGGAGGCGCTGGTGCGGGCCATCGAGGCCAACGGCATCCAGCCCATCATCGATCGGTCCTTCGGGTTCACGGAGCTGGCCGCAGCTTTTCGCTACCAGGCTTCGGGCGCGCACTTTGGGAAGATTGTGGTGACGTATTGAGGAGGGGGGACATCACAGCCGTGCTGCAAAAGCAAGGCACAACTGCCTCGCTTCCGAAAATCTGACCCAAAGATTTGGACTACGATTCGAAGCGGAGGGTCTTGACATATTCAGGAAACAATTCCACTCTTTTAATGTCCCGGGGCTCGAATAAGAAGGGTTGCACATCTTTGGCCAATTCCTTGAAATCGAATTGTTGGCTGATATCCAGCAGATAGGTTTTCAGTGCTTTGGGATCGGAGATGTTCAGCTTGTAGTTCAAAAAGTCGAAATTAGGCTGTGTTTTGGGGAATAAAAAAACAGCATCAAAAAAGTCGCGCCCCTGCGGACGACGTCTTTGCGTCATTGCCACGAGTTTTTGGCTTAACAAGATATCAATGGGGGTGCATCGGATACTCGTGAACACATCAAAACGATTCAGGAAAACCGATTCTGTCGCAAAGGGAAACCCCTGAGGTTCCGTGTCGAGATTTATGCGAATCTTGGCTTCCCGGTGTCCGCTAAGGCCCGCTGCGAAAAGCAGTCCGGGGAAGCGAATATAACAGTGGTAAGCGCCTCCCAGTACATTTCGCATTTCTACCTGGAAGCCTTGCTGCTCCAACCCCTTTTTTAACATTACAGACACCTCGGCAAAATCTTTTCCGGTTAGGTCGAAATTGTCGAAATCCAAATCTTCCGAGAACCGGTTATTGTTGTGGACAATTCGAAGACAGGTGCCTCCCAGAAAGGAGAACTTTAAGGCATAATCGCTGTCAAACAACAGCTCCAGAATTTTATACTGCAGGTATTCCCGGATTAAGAATTCTCCGCGTTGCTGCAAGTGAGGGGGATAATAAGCCTGAATCTCAGATAGTGGAAGCATGGTTTTCGATAAATTGGATGAAGGAATCTGCTCTGGCGTTCAGCGAGGGGGAGGCAAAATGCTCCAGGTAACGTGCAAAATCATGGAGGTTCAGTTTCTCTTGAAGTTCCAAGCTATTCAAGCGGAGTTCATGAAAATGATCGGGAGAATCAAGCTGAGGGTGGAGATAAAGAAAATCAAGGAGGGCTTTTGCCGGATCTGCCATTTTTACCCGGAAATTGCCATACTGTTCCAGTCGATATCCCCAAAAAAGACCAGGCTTCAGGCTCCGATAAGAAAAAGACCCCACCGGAGTGGCGAATTGGATGGTTTTCAGGGTGGATACCGAGGTGACCATAAAAACGCCTTCCGGGATGAAATTATACCACCTCAGTGCGGATTGCAGCGAGACATAGGAGGGGGAATATATTCGGTTAGCTATGAAAAACAAGTCGGACTCTCCTTTCACCGCCTGGTTTGTCAGTCGGTAAAATCCCCGGCGAATCTTTTGCAGGTACCCTTTTTTCTGCCAACGGGTCAGCGCGTTACGGTCGAAATCGGGGAAGGCTTTTTCCATCTCATTGACGGAAATAACCGGCAGTTGGGCAAAGGTTTGCTGAAAGTCCAGAAATTTCATTCGTTTCTATTGTTCTGTAAAAATAGTGAATTTTAGAAACAAAAGTAAATTTATGAGAAAGAATGCGTTGCCGCTGCTGCACAGTAGCCTGCGCCCAGCGGGGCCTACACGCTGGTTCGCCCAAGCTTTAGCATGAGCTTGCCAAGCTTTAGCATGAGCTTGCCAAGCTTTAGCATGAGCTTGCCAAGCTTTAGCATGAGCTTGCCAAGCTTTAGCATGAGCTTGCCAAGCTTTAGCATGAGCTTGCCAAGCTTTAGCATGAGCTTGCCAAGCTTTAGCATGGCCTTAACCTCAAGCAAAATGCGGCGCCATAAATGACGCTGAACCTGAGGGCTTCACCGCTGTGCTGTCAAAACAGCAAACAAAAGCCCCACTACTTAAAACCCCAAAGCCCTCACCCCATCAGCACCCGCAAAATATCCTGCGCCGCGCGGGCAATTTTGGTGCCTGGACCAAAAATTCCGGCAACGCCCTGCTGGTAGAGCAACTCATAATCCTGGTGGGGAATGACGCCACCTACGACGACGTAAATGTCGTCGCGGCCCAATTTGGCGAGTTCGGCGATGGTCTCGGGCACCAGGGTCTTGTGTCCGGCGGCCAGGGACGAGATGCCCAGGATGTGCACATCGTTCTCGGTGGCCTGGCGGGCTGCTTCGGCGGGCGTCTGGAAGAGGGGCCCAATATCAACGTCGAAGCCCAGATCGGCAAAGCTGGTGGCAATGACTTTGGCGCCGCGGTCGTGGCCGTCCTGCCCCAGTTTGGCGATCATAATGCGCGGGCGGCGCCCTTCTTGCTGGGCGAAGGCATCGGCCAGTTTGCGGGCCTCCTGGAAGTCGGCGTCGGTAGCGCTCACCTCGCTGGCGTAGACGCCGCTGATGGTGCGCTGCGTAGCCTGGTAGCGCCCGTAATGACGCTCCAGCGCCGAGCTGATTTCGCCCAGGGTGGCGCGTTCGCGGGCAGCCACCACGGCCAGGGCCAGCAGGTTGCCCGTGCCGCTTTGGGCGGCCAGGTACAGTTGCTCCAGTGCGGCTTGTACGGCCGCCTCGTTGCGGTTGGCCCGGAGGGCCTGCAAGCGTTCAATCTGCCCTTTGCGCACGGCGGTATTGTCGACATCCAGGATGTCCATGTGCTGGGTTTCGTGGGTCTGGAAGATGTTGACGCCAATAATTTTTTCGCTGCCGCTGTCGATGCGGGCTTGCTTGCGGGCTGCCGCTTCTTCGATGCGCAATTTGGGTAACCCCTTTTCAATGGCTTTGGCCATGCCGCCGAGCGCTTCCACCTCCTGGATGAGGGTCCAGGCGCGTTGCACCAGTTCACCGGTCAGGTACTCCACATAGTAGCTGCCTCCCCAGGGGTCGACAATCTGGGTAATGTCCGTGTCTTTTTGCAGGTACAGTTGGGTGTCGCGGGCCACCTTGGCCGAGAAGTCGGTGGGCAGGGCAATGGCTTCGTCCAGGGCGTTGGTGTGCAAGCTCTGGGTACCCCCCAGCACAGCCGCCAGGGCCTCGACGGTGGTGCGGGCGATGTTGTTGAAGGGGTCTTGTTCGGTGAGGCTGTAGCCCGACGTTTGGCAGTGGGTGCGCAGGGCCATACTTTTGGCCTTGGTGGGTCCAAATTCCTGGACGATCCTGGCCCAGAGCAGGCGCCCGGCCCGCAATTTGGCGATCTCCATAAAATGGTTCATCCCGATGCCCCAAAAGAAGGAGAGGCGGGGGGCAAAATCGTCAATCTTCAGGCCCGCGGCCAGTCCGGTGCGGAGGTATTCCAGCCCGTCGGCCAGGGTGTAGGCCAACTCCAGATCGGCCGGTGCACCCGCTTCGTGCATGTGGTAACCGCTGATGCTGATGCTGTTGAACCGCGGCATGTGCTCGGCCGTATAGGCAAAAATATCGCCAATGATGCGCATGCTGGCCGCCGGGGGGTAGATGTAGGTGTTGCGCACCATGAACTCCTTGAGGATGTCGTTCTGGATGGTGCCATCGAGCAGTGCCGGCGCTACGCCCTGCTCTTCGGCCGCCACAATGTAGAAGGCCATAATGGGGATGACCGCGCCGTTCATGGTCATGGAAACGGACATCTTGTCCAGTGGAATCTGGTCGAAAAGCACCTTCATGTCCTCCACCGAATCGATGGCGACCCCCGCTTTGCCCACGTCGCCGCGCACGCGTTCGTGGTCGCTGTCGTAGCCGCGGTGGGTAGCCAGGTCAAACGCTACACTCAGCCCCTTTTGCCCCTGGGCCAGGTTGCGGCGGTAAAAGGCATTGCTGTCTTCGGCCGTAGAAAAGCCCGCGTACTGGCGGATGGTCCAGGGGCGCACGGCATACATGGAGCTGTAGGGCCCCCGCAGGTAAGGGGGGATGCCCGCCACAAACTGCAGGTGGTCGTAGGGAGCGAGGTCTTCGGCCCGGAAAACTGGCTTGATTGTGATCTGCTCGGGGGTTACCACCGGGTCGGCCAGCCGGGTGGGTTGTTGCTGGAGGTTGGGGAGCTCCATTTGTAGCGCGAGGGTAGAAAAGTCGGGGCGTGCCATGCGGTAGCTGGTTTGGTCAATTATTGATGCTAAGATAGGACTATCGGGTTGGTGTTGGCTAAAATTGGGGGTATTTATTTGAAATGGGAAGTTGCTTGAAGTCGGAAGTGGGAGGTGGAAAGGCGATCGAAATCGGAAGTCGGAGGTGGGAAGTGGGCACCGTGTAAAAGTGTAAAAGTTGGGTAAGTGTAAATGGCGATGAGTTAAAGTGTAAAAGTTGGGTAAGTGTAAATGGCGATGTGTTAAAGTGTAAAAGTTGGTAAGTGTAAAGGGGGATTTTGACCTTGCTCTGGCTTTGGACAGATCGATTTTTCGGTTGTGCTGGCGGGTGAGGCGCTCATTAGGCGTATCCCGTGTTCAGGAGCCGCCCACGCTGAAGACGTGGCAGGCGCGAGTACCCAAATGGGGACAAGCACAATCGGCCGAAGGAACTCGCGCACCTTTCGGCCTCTGGTCCTACGGACCGGTCTCCTGAAGGAGAAAGGTGGCAGCGGGAGCGGTCATTTTGGGGAATGAGCTACTTTGCTCCGGAATTGTTTATTGGCTTGAAGCGCAGTTTTCCAATGCTTGGCGCAGATTAACACATCACCAAACGCAGGGCGCCAACTCCTGCCAATAGAGCCAGTCCTCGCCAGTCAGGGGGCTTTCCACGCTAAAGACGTGGCAGGCGTTCTTACAGAACTCCTTCTACCAGGGGCTTTTGGTCCAGGGTCTGACGACCTTGGCAGGGATGTTTCCACGCTAAAGACGTGGCAGGCGTCCCTCTGGAACCGCTTCCCCGCACCGCTGGCCGTAGCGCGTGAGGCACCTGAAGGGCCTGGTACGCAGTACCGACCCAACGGGGAGCCCGCAAGACGCCGACCGGCGGGCGAGGAACGAGCCCGCCGGGCACGCCCTAAGCGCTCGTTTGAATGTCAACCGGGTACCATTCTTCTAAAAGAAAAAAGCACCACCGAACAGCCAGCGCAGCTCTTCGCCGTTGCCGACGTAGCCGCCGAGGTGGATGGTGAGGAGGTCGAAGGGTGAAAGGAACGCCCCTGCCCCGTAGCTGTAGTGGATGCGTTCGCTCTCGATATCGTCAAGCGACACCTTGCCGTAGTCGAAAGAAGTGGTGAGGCCGAACGACATGGGTATGGCGCGGTTGTTCCAGTAGCCTATTTTCCAGCGCAGGTCGGTATTGTGGTGGAAGGCCGTGCGTCCGGTGAAGCGGTCGCGTCGGAAGCCCCGGAGGTTCCCCTCGGGCCCCAGGCCACCGAGCTGGGCACCCAAAAAGAAGGGGAATCTATCGGATAGCATGTGCTGAATGCCTACCTGCGTGGCTACGACGAGCTTGCCCTGGCGGTCGAGTTGCTGGTAGAGCGTGAGTTCGCTTTCGAGGGCCGGGAAGTTGAAGTCTTCGCCGTCGAGTTGGTTGGTCCAGCTGCCTTTGAGAGCAAACCGCAGGCCGCGCGTTGGGAAGCTGAGCTCGTCGACGTTGTTGAACTGGAGGCCTGCTTCCAGGCTCAGTAGCTCTACCCCATCGAAGACTTCGGCGGGGAAGTTGTCGCCAATCTCGTCGATGTAGCGGCCCGGTGTCCGGTCGATGCGGATCGACTGGAAGCGGGGCCCCAGCAAGATCTCCACATTAGGGTTGGGGCGGTAGGCCAGCAGGGTAGCCAGGTCGACTTTGCGCTGGCGCAGGCGGTTGTAATCTTGCTCCAGCACTTCTTCCGGATTGATGGTCTCGTTGCCCAGGCCGTAGAAGTTGCTGGCGTACAGTGGCGTTTGCACCTGGGCGCCCAACTGCAGGCCCCAGCGGCCGATGACGTGGGCAAAGTCGCCCTGGTAGTAGGCGCTGACTCCGCCACTGGCCAGCGAAACCAAGGCTCCGTAGCGATGCTGGCTGGCGTAAGGCGCTTTGTGGAAGCCGTAGCGCGTGTAGGTGCCCTGGAAACCGGCAAAGAGCTTGTCGTCGGGGTTGAAGCCCAGGAACGGCAGCACCGCGTTGAAATTGTGGAGGTAGGCCGTGCTGCGCCGATTGTAGAGGTTGTCTTCGGGGCGTTGGCTGCGGCGATCGCGGCTGTCGCTGGTGTGGACGAGCTGGTTGTCTTCTTTTTTGAAGTCGTAGAGCTGCACCAGGCAGCCCGCGCGCGTACTCTTGGATTGGTCGTCGAACTGGTCGTCGCCCTCGCCGCCGATGAGGTGTACCTTGCTGCCGTATCTGACCTGGCCCCGTACCTGGAAAATATCTTCGTCGCCCAGCCCGTAGCAGTAAATATTTTGGGTTTCGCTGCTCAGGAAGGTGCGGTCGTATTTTACGGCTTCCTGGTCTCCTTCCTTGTTGGTATCAAAGACCCGCACCCGCGTATGCTGGTCGTCTAATCGTTCGACCAGGAAGAGGTCTTTTTTATCGGTTCCCAGCACGTCGACGTTTTTTGCCAGGAACGTATAGTAATCCTGGGCAATGGCGACCAGTTGATCCCGCCGCCCCTTGATGGTGGCTTTGATGGCTGGCCCATCGCGGCCGAGGAAGGGCTCGGGCCAGGCCCTGGCAAAGGATTGCTCGATGACTTCATCCGTCAGGGTCGTTTGCAAGTGGCTGGCCGCTTCCTGCCAGTTGGCCCAACTGAGGCCCGTGAGAAAACTCTGGTCAAACAAAAAAGCGTTGTAGGTCGCCCAGTGGGTGCGCCCGAGCTGGTCGGTATAGGGGCGCCACTGCTTGCTTTTGGGCGACACCAGGCGGGCGATATCGAAAATGAAGCCGTCGTAGTTGGCGAAGGCCTGGTCGCGGTCGCGGGGGATGGGGCGGTAGTACACTTTTTTGCCGCGTTCGATGGCGGCCCACCGCCACTGGTCATCGTGGCGGTCCCAGTCGCCGATGACGAGATCGAAGAGCCGGGAGCGGATAGTCCAGCGCTGATCGACGAGGTGGTCGTGATCTTGCCGGACTTCTTCCAGCATATCGAACGTACTGATGATGTCCTGGGGGTTGCCAAAAGCCGGGTCGTCGCACCACTGCTTATCGTCGGGGCGTTCTTCGAACAGGTAGAGGGCATCGGCGTAATCGGCGTTGAAGTCGCCGAGTGCCGGTTGGGTGGGCAGATAGACCAGTTGGGGGTTGGCGTGGTAAACCCCGGCCGCTTCGGCCAGGGGGGCTACCGCCAGGGCGCCGAGGGGATGAGAAGCCGAGAAGTTGTCGCGTACAATGTCGAGAATCAGGTTGGTGTTGAGGGGGTAGGGTACCGTACGGCTGGCGTCTTTGTCGATGGAGCGCAGGGTATATTGTTTGCCGTTGTGGGTATTTTCAAGGCGGAGAGAGTTGGTCTGGAATCCGCCGCCGCGCTTGACGGGCACCAGGTTGGCCTGGCGCAAGTCCAGTTCGCGCACCTGCATTTCGGTGCCATAAGCGTCGCGGTAGTGGTGGCCCCAAATGGCCTGGCCGGTAGCGGTTCGCTGAAAGTTGACCGCACTCAGGGGCAGGGTTCGCTGGCTGGTCGCCGCAAAGCTATAGGTTTGAACTTCCGGGGTAGCCGGTGCCGGCAATTTCCGTTCGGCACGGCTGGGCTTGATCTTTTGCTGGTACACCAGTTGCTTTTCGGCGCCTGCCGGCGTTTGGAAATATTGCACCCACACCTGGCCATCGGGGTAGTAGTTGAGTTGCGAGAACCCCACACCGCCGTAGGCAAAGCGGGCGCCATTGCCCGTGCGGCTGCCACTGGCCCGGGCACCGGAACCGCTGACGATGTAGTGCTGGTTGTCTTTGTCCCAGTATTGCAAACTATGTTCATGAGCCGCCGCAAAAACGACGTCGCCAATGGCGTTGGCCTGGCTGGTGAGCAGCTTGCGCAGGTCGTTGTAGGTTGAATTGGCCAAGTCTTGCCGCAGCCCCAACGAAGCCTGGAGCAAGCGGACGGCAGAACCCACCAGGGGCAACGGTAAGACCAGGCTGGGGTGGATGTCGCGCAAGGGGAAGAGGTGTTCCGAGAGGGTAAACTTCCCGCCGTGGGGGCCGTTGCTGAAGACGGGGTGGTGCATGGCGACCACCAACTCCTGGCGGCGGTTGCTCTTCATGGCTTCCTGGAGCAGGAAGGCAAAATCTGCCCGGCTCTTGGCTTCGCAGCCATCATTGATGGCTGTAATCCCGCGCCAGTTGGCCAGCCACCACTGCGAATCGAGGAGGAGTAGGGTGATGTCGTCGGTCAGCTCCACTTCTACCGGATCGCCACAACCGGGTCGGGGTAGGAGGCGGGCCTTGCCGTCTGATTCTTTATCCAGGTAGCGCGCCTGGCGTTGCAGGCCAGCGACCCCGTATTCGTACCAGTCGTGATCCCCGGCTACGAAGAAAACCCGTCCGGCATAGTGCGCAAAACTCGCCAATTGCGTATCCAGCGCAGCTTCGGCGCGGTCGCGGTCGGTAGCTTCCGACTTGGGAGCCATGCCCGCCGGGTAGAGGTTGTCACCTAAAAAGACGAGGGCGCTATTTTTATTGGCTCCGGCCAGCGTCGTCTGCAGGGCCCGGAGGGCGGGTAGGTCCTGGCCAGCGTTGGTTGAAGTACCCGTTCCTCCAATCAGGTAAATGGTATAAACGGGGGGCTCTACCGGCAGGACAGCTTGTTGCCAATCGCGGGCAGCAGGCGAATAATTGAGGTGGTAATTTGCGCAGCCGCTGAACAGCAGCAAGACAACCAGCGAAACAGGGGTAAACATTTTAGGCATAACGAACGGGCTTCTGACAGGATAGATATTAGAAATCAACCCCGCTTGCCGTCGAGCAAGGCAGGAACCCGCCAACTTCTGACAGGATAGATATTAGAAATCAACCCGTCGAAGATAAGGATTGTTTAATTGGTTGAATTTTTCGCCCTTAAAAAAACGAAGCCCCGTAATAACCATTACGGGGCTTCCACTTTACACTCACTAGTTATGAAACTTAAGCCAACATTATTTTTAACTGAATTCCGGGCAATTTGTTACACTTCGCACCAGAAATAACGATTTTTCCTAATTTTTTGACAAAAAAATGAAAACTTGATTATCCTCCCGTCCCTTTGGGGGGGGCAGGCATAATCTTTAGCACCAATCAGGCCATCCGCCCAGGTGGTAAGTCAGCATACTTGCTTATTAATAGAGCAAATGGGAGCAGAAAAAGTTGTACGGGTAGGAAATTTATTTACTGACCTGTTTGTTTCTACCCCACCACATCCGCACCCAGAACCAGGGCCGCACGAGTTCCTTGCGCAGGTCAAAATCGGTATACATGCGACAAAGGAGCTCAATGATACGCGGGTTATTGCTAATGAAAGTGGTAATGGTATTGGTGAGCCATTCCCATTGCATAATGCGTTGCAACTGGTAGCTCAGCCGCATTTCCTGCCGCAGCACCCGATCCACCCGCACGTCGTAATCCTTCAGGAATTCGGCGTCGTAGCGCTCCTGGGCCAGGCACTGTACGGCTTGCTCCGCGGCGATGAAGCCACTGTAGAAGGCATTGCCAATACCTTCGCCCGTGAGGGGGTCCACCAGGTGGCCAGCATCACCCAGCAGCAGGTAGTGGTCGCCGGAAAGGGATCGCCGTTTGGAACCCAGTGGCAAGCCGTAGCCAACGACCTTGCCCTGGAGCGTTGCATTGGCAAAGCGGGCCGCGATCTCCGGATGGTTGGCGATGGCGCCTTCCAGTAATTCGTATAGGTTGACGCCGCGTTTCTGGATAAAGTCACTGCGCATGCCCAGGCCCACGTTGGCGCCCCCGTCGGGGAGCGGAAAAATCCAGAAATAGCCCGGGTTCAGTTCGGGCAGGAAATGGAGCTCAATGAAGTTGTCATCGTGGAATCCGGTCACCCCCTGGTAATAGGCGCGCAGGGCTGCTGCGTGGTGGGCATTGTCTTTCTGGTGGCCGGCGATATGGCGGCTGAAGTAGGAGTGGGCGCCGTCGGCTACCAGCAGCAGTTTGCAGTGCAGGTGGAGGTCGCCGGTTTTGTCTTTGACTTCCCAGCCCGTCGCCGTTTGCTGGTACGTTGCCACGCTGACTCCTTCCCGAAAGTCGATATTGTCCCGTTGGCGCACTTCCTCTACCAGGAAATTGTCGAAGTCTACCCGGCGCATGACGTAGCCGGGCGAATCCTCGCGCTGCTTGTCGTAGTTGAGCTTGAAAGGCAGGTTGAGGGCCGTACCGCTGGCGGGAATAAACCGGATGCCCCAGACATCAATGTTGGTCTGCAGGCGCCGGAAACGCGCCAGCATGGCCGGATCCAGGCGTTCCAACTGAACGGTTACTTTGCCACTCACGGCATCGCCGCAGATTTTGTCGCGGGGAAAGGTGGCCTTGTCGAGCAATACACAGGGAATACCCAGGTAGCTGAGTTTGAGCGCAGCGGCAGCGCCACCCGGGCCTGCGCCTACAATACAGATATCGGTAGTTTGCATGGGGTAAAGCTAGTGTACACTTCCTATTTCAGCGCATTTTTCGAAGGAAAAAAATGGAGCAGGACGCGATATTGTCCACTAGCCGCCAATGCGGTAACCAAAATGCAACTTTCCGGTGGGAATAAAATTACCATCGGTGAAACTTCGTCCGGCTCCGACACCAATCTCAAAAAGGACTTTGTTGCTGCGCGACAGCAACTTGCTGCCGATCAGGAATCCACCGCCCGCACCTACGTCGGAACCACCGCCCAGGAATACACCCGCATAAAAGCGGTCCAGGCCCATGCGGGGATTGAAATAATATTTGCCGGATACGTAGGAATAGAAAAAACCCTCGGCACCAAGAATATCAAGTTCTACCCCGGTTTCACCCCGGAAGCCTTGTTCGATGGATACGGCTACCAGGCCGGCAATCAGCAAGGGGCTCAATTTAATTTCAGTTTGGGCACGAAGGGTGGCGCCGAATAAAATGAATAAGAAGAGTACACTGAGGATGGTTTTTCTCATGACGTTGTTGGGTCGGTATTCAAAACAGGTTTATGGGGTGCCAAGATGAAAAAAAAACGGCTGACTACAAATTGTAGCCAGCCGTTTATATTTATTTTAACTTTATCTATTCAGGTTTACCCTATCTCAACAAGGTAATGTTGCCTTTCTGGACCAGTTCGTCCCCATTGGGGCAAACTACCCGTAAATAGTAGCCGTAGACATCGGGGGGCAGGCGCTCATCGCGGAAGGTGCCATCCCAGCGATCAAGGGGGTTTTGGGTCCGGAATATTTCTTCTCCCCAGCGATTGTAAATCAACAACTCGAACTCGGTGAGCTGCTCTACAAAGCTGCTGCGCACTTGCAGGAAATCATTATCGCCGTCACCATTCGGGGTAAACGCATTGGGTAGAAACACGTGGTCTACGTCGCAGGTGCCATCTATTACCACCAGGCTTACTTCCAGGTTCTGGGTACAACCCAGCAAGCTGACCGTGACAAAATAAGTTGATTCACCCGTTTCGCCCGGCGTGACCGTAATGACGGGGCTGTCGGGCGCGGCGGGGTCCCACTCGTAATTGCAACCCAAACAACCGCTCACGGTGATGGTCGCCGACTCATCCAGCAGGATCGTATCCTGGTCAATGCTGATGCTGAGGTCACCGAGCAAGTCGATCACCGTCACGCTCGTCGTCAGCACTTCGGAACAACCAAACTGGTTGGTCACCGTCGCGCTGAAGCTGGACGCCGCGTTGGGATCTACCGTGACCGTGGCCTGGTTGAGTGGGGACAAGACACCCGCGGAAGCCCACAAGATGGTCAGGTCCTGGTCGGGATCATTGTTGGTTACCGAAAGCTCAACCGTAGCGGTGGGCTCACAGATGACCAGTTCTTCGGTGATGCTGGCGTTGATCGGGAAATTGCTGACCGTCGCGGTGTCGCGCTCGGTACAGCCATCGGCACTGGTCGCTACGGCATATACCTGCGAGCTACCGAGTGGTGGCGTAAAGGTCAGCGTAGCGCCGGTACCCAGGGGTTCATCGCCGGGTAGCAGGAACCAGGACAGGCTCGCAGGCGCAAAATCGGTGGTCGCCGTCAGCGTCAGTTCGGTGTTGTCACACAATACATTACTCGTAGGGGTCACCGCCAGGTTGAGCTGCGGCGCAACCAGGATGTTGATGGTGTCCGTGACGGTACAACCAAAAACCGGATCGACTAACGTGACGAAGTAGGTGCGTGGCACACTGGTGGTCACCACGGGGTTCCAGGGTTGGGTCAGGTCAATGGCTTCGTCTTCGGGGGTCCAGGTATAGACCAGTTCGGGGTTGCCACTGGGGTTGATCGGAGTTGGTTCGTTGACACAAACCGTGACCGGCCCATCGGGCAGCACGCCCATGAACTCCTGCACACAAATGACTTCCTCGCTGGTTTGCACACAGCCCGTGAGCGGATCAGTCGCTACTGCCGTGTAGGTGTGGCAGCCGTCACCCGGCGGGATAACGGAAATCGTAGGTCCCGTACCAATGGAGGTATCGTTGAAGAACCACGTTATATTGGTAGCCACTGCGGTGGTCGCACTTAGTGTTACCGCCACAACTTCACACAATTGGGTGCCGCCTGTCGTTTGCAGATCCAGGTCCGGTTGTACAATAACCACAATCGAGTCCTGGTTGTTACAGCCCGTCGCGGGGTCGGTAATCGTTACCTGATACGTCTGGTTCTCCGTCAGGGTCACCACCGGATTGGCCGGGTTGCTCAAATCGAGCCCCGTAGTCGGTGACCAGTTGTAGGTGTACGTGGTGTTGCCGCCCGGATTGATGGGCGTCGCTTCGTTGTAACAAACCAGGGCCGTGTCTGCTACCTGGCCCGCAAATTCCTGGACGTTGACCATTACCGATAAGGTATCCCGACAATCCTTGTCGTTGGCCACAATGACCGTAAAGACCACCGTACCCACTTCGTTGACCATGATTTGCACACTGGCGCCATCCGTGGGGCCAATGATGTTGGCGGCGGGGCTCCATTCGTAGCTCAGAATATCCTGATCGTCCTGGTTGACGACAGTGAGGGTGGTGTCGACGCCCTGGCAAGCGGTGATGCTGCCCCCGAGCGAGCCGGGATCGATGAAGGCATCTACCCCGTTGTCAATGACAATCACGGTATCCTGGGCCAAACAACCGAATTCGTTGACCGCTTTGGCCACGATGGTGTCGGTACGGAAGGGATTGACGGTGATGCTGCTGCCGGTAGCCAGCACTTCGCCCTGCAAGTTGCACCAGGTGACGCTGATGTTGGCATCGGCACTGGCGGTGATGACCACATCTTCCCCACAGGTTACCACCACGGAGTCCTGGTTGAGGACCAGGTTGATGTCGGCGGGTACGAAGAGCACCACGGAGTCGGTCACAAAGCACGTGTCCGCACCCACGGTGGAGTAAGCGGCAACCACGTAGGTAGTGGTGACCAGGGGGGTCGCCACGGGGCTGGCGGCAGTCGGATTATCCAACCCGGTGGTGGGCATCCAGCTGTAGGTCAGCTCCGGATCACCGTTGGGGTTGAGGGTTACGGCATCACCCCGGCACACCACAATGGTGTCGGTCAGGGAGATGTCGAGGTCAACCAGCTGAATAGCGAGGGTTTCGGTGATCGTATTGGAACAGCCATTGGCCGTTTCAATCGTCAGGCTCACGGTTAGTGGCCCGCTATTGGGCACCGTGACCGTGGGGTTTTGCAACGTGCTGGTGGCGGGGGTCGCATTGCTGAAGGTCCACTGCCAGCTGGTGGTATTGTTCAGGGTGTTGGTGGACGTGTCCATGAACTGCACCACGGCTGCCTCGGCCGAACATTCGGCAATATCGTAGGTGAAACCCGCAAAGATCTGGGGTTCCATCACCATCACTTGCTGGCTGAAAGGAACCACACAGTCTACGTCGTAGACAATGTCGAGGGTCACCGTGTAGATGCCTCCGTCGGCGTAGGCATGCACGGGGTTTGCGGCGTAGCTCCGGGGCGTACCATCACCAAAGTCCCACACGTAGCCAAAGGCATTGGTGCTGGTATTGGTGAAGGAGACCGTACCACCATTACAGTCGATCTGACTGGTGAAGCTCAGGTCAATATTGGGGTTGACCACCGCTACGTTAATCAGCGCACTGGCTGTACAACCAAATTGGTTGCTCAGCTCGACGGTCACGTCCTGTGCGCCGATGGTTTCGATGTAGTTGGGCATGGCCAACGTATTGGTTCCCGCCACAAAACTGCTGGCCGGTAGCCAGCTGTAGGTCAGGATATCGTTCTCATCCAGGTTGGTCACATTCAGGAGGATTTCCTGGCCAAAACAAACGGCTACGGTATCGGGAACCGAAAAGTTGACCGGTCCACCGGTAACCGTCACGGTTGTCGTTTCGCTACAGTTGCTGGCATCGGTGGCGGTGACGGTGTATTCCGTTGTACCCGACACAGGAGGCGTATAGTTGGGCCCAGTGGCCAGTAGGTTGCCGTTGCTGTCCTGCCACTCAATGGTCGTGGGTGCGCTGGTCGTCGCCGTCAGCGTTGTGCTGGGGGTACAGAAGTTTCCACCGCCGGTCACTTGCAAATTAATCACCGACGGCACCGTTACCAGTACCGTCTCTACCACTGTACACACATCAGCACCGCTGGAGGTGACGGTAACGGTGTAGGTGGTGGTCGCTGCTGGCGAAAAAGTAGGTTGGGGCGAAGTCGGGTTGTCGATTCCCGCAGTCGGGCTCCAACTGTACGTATAAGCCGGATTGCCACCCGGGGTGATTTGTACGGCGGTGCCCGGACAAACCAGCAGGACATCCGGGAATTGATCGGTGGGTGGGCCCAGCTGTATTGTCACGGTTTGGGAAGTACTTTCGGTACAGCCGTCGGCAGTGGTGATGGTCAGGTTGACGGTGATGGTCTGGCCCGTCGTGAGGGTGAGGGTGGGGTTGGGTAGATTGCTGCTACCATTGCCACCACCGAACGTCCAGGACCAGGCCGTGGTGTTACCCGCTCCGTTGACGGACGTATCGGTAAAGCGAACCACCACCGCGTCGGGTGAGCAAGTGTCGTAGGAGATGTCAAAATCAGCGATCAGTGGAATATTGGTGATGACCACATCTTGCAACAGCATCGCTACACAACCATCCACACTGGTGACCACCAACTTGACCTGGTAGGTACCCGGCCCGGGATAAGTATAGTTGGGATTGGGTTGGGTGCTGATGTCGGCAGTAGTAGTAGGGTCGCCAAAATCCCAGCTGTACTGGGTAGCAGCTGTACTGGTGTTGACAAAACTAATCCCCAGGCCCTGGTTACAACCCGATTGGGTGGTGAAACCCGGGATGGGTTCTACATTGCCGGCAACCGCAATAGCTTGTGTAAAGCTACACCCACTGGTCGTATTGGTAATGGTGACCGTATAGGTTATGGGGCTGGCAAAGGTGAAACTGGGGCTGGCTACGTCGGTAGCGCTCAGGCCAGTGGCCGGTGACCAGCTGTAGGTGAAGCTGTTGATGTCGCCGGTTGCCACCAACGTTACGCTGGAGCCGATACAGGCGCTGAGGCTGGGAGGGTAGGAGATGGTTCCGTTACCGGCATCCACTACGGTGAGTAACTTGCAGATGGTGTTGCTGCAACCCAGCTGATCGGTTATTTGGACGCAGTATTCACCGGCGGTACTCACGTTTACCTGGGCGGTATTGGCGGTGAAATTGTTGGGCCCTGTCCATTGGTAGGTGACGGTACCGGTGGCGCCCGCATCGCTGGCAACCAGGGTAGCGGTTTCGCCCAGACAAATAGAGTCCGGGCCGACAATCATCGCCTGAACCAGCGGGATATTGACTCGTACAATGGTAGAGGTATTGGCAAACCACCAGGTGTTGATGGTCGTTTTATCGCCGTAGCCGGTGGTGGCATTGTCGTCGAAGTTGCTGCAGTCGGCAGCATTGAGGTTGAAGCTGCTCCAGGTCCGGCAACCCGTTGCGCAATTGCAGCCATTGCGGCCATCGCGCGGTGCACCGGTGCCGGGGTCTTCCACGATATTGCGGTCGTCCCAGAAGAGCAGGCTCGACGAAATATTCGGCTCGCAGAGGGGGCGGATGGTTTCGATGCAGTAGCCGTTGCGCAGGAATTCTACATCGTAAGCCGACCAATGCTGGATGCCTTGCGAATAGAAGAAGATCAGGTCGATGGTGTCGCCCACCGTGACGGGCGTGCCGTCGCCGCGCAGGCCATTCCAGGGGATACAACCGCTCAGCTGGTTGGCCGGAAAGTCGAAGACGAGGTTGACATCTTCGGAATCCGGATCCAGCAGACCGTTGCGATTAAAATCCAGTACCACTTCTACCTGTCCGGGTTTGGTGACGGCGACCTCCAGGCAGTAACTGTTCTCGTTCAGGCAACTGAAACTGGCGGGGGTGATCAACTGGCCACAGATCCCACTGGGAAATAACACGGGATCAGGTTCGGAGAGGAAGATCTGGTGCTCGGCCGAGTTGAGGGTTGCGTTTGCGTTGGGAACTGACTTGCGGTCTTCGGTGAGGTTGCCACTGCTGCCGGGCCCTTTGCTATTGAACGCAATATTGAAGGATAAACCTTGCAACCCGGCATTTTGGAAATCGATTTTGGACACAAAACCATCAGTGGTGTAGGAGTACAGGGAACCGTTGAATTCCCGATCCCAGACACAATCAGGAGGCGTCAGGCCATCCACCGGCGGGGTGCGGAAAGCCCAGTTGCGCGACCACACCCGGCCGTTGATGGGCACGTTGTTGCGGGCTACGGTGATGTCCCAAAAGGGGATATTTACTTTGTCATCTCCATCCGGGAAGCTGGCTTCGTCGAACTCCAGGTAGTAGTTGCCCAGCTGGGTCGGCTGAAAACGGTACATGAGTTGGCTGTTCTGGGTAATGTTCACATTGTAAACGCCAAATTGCGCCTGCTCCCAGGTGGTCGCGTTGGCATTGCTGCCATTGACAATAAAAGGACCGTGAACGACGGCACCATCGCTGGCCCGACGAATCCGGAAGCGGTACTGGCCTGCAAAAGTGCCGGGGAAAGGCTTGCCATCATCGTTGTATTCAGTGGAGAGGCCCAGGAAAACGGTTTCGTTGAGGTTGCCGATGGTAATGACCAGGCGGCCACTGGCGGGGCCATTGAAATCGGCAAAACTGCCAAATTCAGGGCGCCCCGTTTCGAGCATTACCGGGGCATCACCTGCGGTAGGCGCAACTTGTCGGATACCTTCGGCCTTTAAATTGGGCAACAATACCAGCGCGGAGAAAATCATCAGCCAAAGGCTGCTGACCAAGGTGGTTTTTATAGTGGTGACAAACTTCATGGCGTTTGCGTTTTGCGGTTTTTTGCTTTGAGAATTCCCTCGATTCATACTTATTGGTTGTTGGAGGTTGCACAACGAACTTCCACCCGTCGCTCCAGGGAAGCAAAGACATTATAGATGGAGTTTTTGGGGTCGTCTACTTTGTCTACTACCCGGGGATCCGCCTGGGTTTCCCCCACGGGCAGTTCCGTAAAGCGGAGAGCCCCCAGCGCGATGTAGGATTTGAAGGCCTCGTTTTGGTAGCGATCAAAGAAGTTGTAAACTGCAGCAATCCGGCGCTGGCTCAGGATCTGGTTGTAGATGGTACTGGCCCGGGGGCTGGCAAAACCTTTCAGATCAACGACGAAGGTATTGCCACTTTGCAAGTAGACCAATAGGCGTTTGGCAAATTCTTCCAGGTCGTAGCGACCACTGCGAACTTCGAGATTGAAAAAGTCATCGAAGCGCCGGCGCGTCCGGAAAGCTTCTTCCAGCTCCATGTCTCTGGTAAAGGATTGGATGAAGGTTTGTTTTTTCTTGAAGTACTCTACGTTAGTCGACACGTACTCCAGATCCGTAGTGGGGCTGGTCGACTTCGGGTTGGGGTGGTCATTGTCGTAGTAGAGGTAAAGTGGCAACATGGAACAAGGATCCGTGTAAGGCTCCATGAAGATGTCGAGGGAAATTTTTCCGCCACCCACTTTCAAGTCTTCGTCGGAGAAGGTCACCACTTCACTAACGGGTTTGTAGCCTTTGCGGAGCACTTCAATCCGGTAGGGTTTGTCGAGGGTCACGGAGAAGTAAAAGTCGTTGTTGTCCGGGTTGATTTTTTCGGCGATCAACTCACCCGTGGTGGCATCCAACAGGCGAACTTCGGCACCGGGGAGTTTGGCTTCGGAAACGGCATCAAAGACAAATACTTCCAGGAGTTGCCCCAGGTAGAGGTCCCTGCGGAAGGTGCCATTGTCGGGGATATCCGCCCCCGTCAGGTCAAGAGAGGTGATATCCGGGCCGTAGCCGTCGTGGGCGCCGCGGATGACGTACCCCTTGCCTTTCTCTACCGGGAAGCCGAATTGGTAGCCGTGCACATTCGTCAGGCTGTCGACTAACGTTTCACCGTCTTCATCAGAATATTCGTAGAGGAAAACCGTCGACCCGACGAGGGGTTTGCTGTCGAGCAAGCGCCAGGTGTAGACCTCCAGAGCCAGGCCGGGCTCGAGGTAGAGGTCGTTGCGAATCTCATTGACACTGGCGAATTTTGGATCGTTGGTATCAATATAGGTCATGTCGGGCACATATCCGTCCTTGCGGGCAAAGACCTGGTACTGCTTGCCGCGTTTGAGTTTGAAGTGGTAGTCGTTGGCCGTCGGGTTGATAATGCTGTCCACGAGGACAAGTTCGCCTTCGGGGGTAAGCTCGTGGAGGAACACGGTGGTTCCCGCCAGGGCGGTAGAATCCAACTTGTTAAAGGTGAACACATCCAATTTGAGGTCGGGTGACAAATACAGGCGCCGTTCGATCTCCATTTGGTTGGCCAGCTTGGGATCGGTCAGGTCCAGGGTGTCGCGGTCGGTGGTGAACCCGGGTTTGGTAGCAACCAGTTCGTACTGTTTGCCGGGAATAACCACGAAGTTGAAGTCGTTGTCGCGGGGGTTGTTGAGGCTGTCAACAAGCCGGCGCCCACCGGGGGTGAGTTCGTAAAGGGCTACGGAAGATCCGGCGAGTTCGGTGAGGTCCAGGGCGTTGAAGGTCAGGGCGAGCAACTTGATCTCGTCGGTAATGCCTACGCTGTAAAGGTCGTTGCAACAGGCGTCTTTGGTGTCGTCCCAGAACAAGGCCAGCGAATCGGGGCGATTGGAGGCAAAGAAAGCCAACTCCTGTTGCGGAAAGCGCGAGTAGTAGGTGTCGTTGTAGCTGCTGTTGACGGGAATTTCCATGTTGCTGGGTCGATCCCAGTTGCGGCCATTCCAGGAAGAACGGTAGATGTCGAAGCCACCCATGGTCAGCCGCCCATCGGTACTGAAGTAGAGGGTCTGGGTGGGTGCATAGTAGAAAGGCGTTACATCGTCTCCTTCGGTATTGATTTCAGTGAGGGCCTGAACCGGTCCACACGCTCCGTCGGCCAGGATCTTGGCCCGGTAGATGTCGAGTCCGCCGGCGCCGCCCTGGCGATCAGAAACGAAGTAGAGGTATTCGGTGCCGTCTGCCGGATTCTTGCCCACGTTGGGGTGGGTCGAAGTCGCTTTGGTGTCGTTCAGCGGCAAGCGTTTGGGAATACCCCACTGGCCACCGGCTAGTACGGGCGCATAGTAGATGTCGCAGTGAAAATCGGTGGTTCCCCTCTGGTAGTCGCAGAGGGTAAAATAAACGGTCGTGCCGGCGGCATTGTAGGAGGTATGGGCCGTAAGGCGGCCCGTTTGGTTGAAAATGCTGGTGGCGGCCAGGGCCTGCGCGTCCTGGTCAGGAGCGGTACGCCGCAGGATTTTGGAATAAGGCCGGCGCGGCAAGACGGAGTCCCGCTTGATGGTATAGCGCAGCGAAGAAAAATAGAGGGTATCGTTTTGGAAGAAAGGCCCGAAATCCGAATGAGGCGAGTTGACCTGGTCCCCCAAATTGCGGACGGTTGTTGCTTTGGGGCGGTTCACCACATCGGCGGCCCATTCAGAATTGATCAGGTTGCGTTCAGCGGTTTTTAGCACCTCGGCATCGGTGGAGGTCGTGGTGCTGATGAATTGGTCGTACAGCGTAGCAGCCGCCTGAAAGGCACCTTTGCGCTGGAGTACTTCGGCCCGCCGAAATGGCAATAACGGGAAGGAATCCCGAAAAGTGCTGGCAGCTACCCGGTCATAGGCGGATTGGGCTGCGTTGTAAGCGGTAAATTGCTGGGCACTTTCTCCCATTTTGTACCACAGATCCATTCGGGTGGAATCGTATTTTAGTGCGACGTCATAGTACCGAAAAGCGCTGTAGTAGTCTGCTTTTTGGTAGGCGTTGTCTGCCGCTGTAATCCATTCTGAAAGCGGTTGAGCCCACAATCCGGAAAAGCTGGTCACTGCTAAAAAAAGTACAATTAGGAGACGGTTTGTTGATCTCTTTCTCATTTATTCACAGGTTGGGGATAATTAGATAAGTGGACAGAACTTGAAATTGGGAAGTGGACACACTTTTTTAATCAGATAGCGCACGTTAAGTTCCAGACCACCACGACGCCGGGTAGCAATGTTGAAATCAGAAATATTGATATCGTAGCTGATGCTGGCCCGCAACATTTCGTGGTAGTTGAGTTCGAGGGCAGGGAACCAGGCATCGCCAAATTCATCGAAGCGATAGCCTACGCCCAAAAGCACCGACCACTGGTTGCCGGGGGTTCGGTTGAGGTGTAATTTCAGACCAGCAGTACCGAGGAATTGCCGGTAGGTGTTTTGAAATTGGCCCATAATGGCGAGTTGAATGTCCAGAGGGTTACCCACCTGAATGGTGCCTGCGGCGTAAGGGCTAAAGCGCATGGGGAGTTTGACCTTCATGTCTTCGATAAAGCTCATGTCTGGCCGGTTGAGGTGGTGTACCCCAATGCCAATATCGAGCTTGGAGCGTTTCTCCAGGAGGTCGATCAGGGCATCGCGCTGCAGGGCCTGCCAGCGAAAGTTGACGCCCAGGGCCGCATCGAAAAAGATGTGGCTTTGGTTGGCGAAAACTTCCTCGTTGCCGAGGGCAGGGTTGAACACGCCCAGCCCCATGTCGAACTGGCGGCCGAAACGCAGGTCATCGGTGTCGAAGGAGCGCTGCCCCAGTCCGGCATTCAGGCCCACAGTCAGGAACGACTGTGCCTTGATCGGGCGGGTGTAGGAGCCGTAGAGGCCTACGTTGGCCATGGCTAGGCGCGAATCGCCGGCGCGGTCATAATTGAGGGCAATGCCCGAAGCAAAAAAGCCGGGCCCCGCATGCCCACAAGTATATTTATGATCAGCCGTGACCGTAAACGTTTTGTAGGCCACCGGAACCTGGTTCCACTGGGAACGATAACTGGCCGCTATGCGGGTGTCGCCCGCAAAAACGCCCGTCAGGCCAGGGTTGAGGTGTAGCGGGGCATAAGAGAATTGAGAAAAATGGAAGTCTTGGGTCTTCGCCAGGGTAGCGGTCAAGAGGATCCAGCTGAGTAATAGGAGTATTCTTCTTACCATCGTTTAAGGTTGTTACATGGTTACTGATCAACTTGCCGTTGACTGGGATTATGTACAATTGGTTAACTAACTCATTAAGGCGCCAGCAAACCTACGCACGAAAATTTTCTTTAGATCATATTCGGGCTGGTTTGTCACCACACTTAGCTATTTTAGCAAATTAGGTACGTATACGTAAATTGCTAATTTTTGTTCACCTCACCGCCACAGATACCCCATACCTCCACTAGTTTGGTTGCTTGGAACACCCGCTACATTCACTTTGCGACAGTGATTTTTTTCGTTTTTTTAGGTCGAGATTTATCCTGCAGGAGGGAACTTTACAGCTTTTAAAGCAAGTAAGTAGACCTTGCTCCAAAAAAATATGCTGTAAATTATGCCGAAAAATAAGCGTTTCCTATCACATAATAAATTATTGAACCATTTATTGTTTTTTATTTGAATGAATGATTTTTTTTTCGCAGCTTTACGGAAGAATTAAGCTTTTAAACGAAACTAAATATTTTTAGCTACGTTTCAATCAGCATAGTTTCCGCAGACGTACTAAATTATCCCACGGTGCGTTTGCAACTTGTTTTTCAATCCAACACGCCAAAAAAACCGAAGAATATTTTTTTCTTCGGGGATAATTCGCTATTTTTATCCAAAGTAGTAAATTATCTATTCGAGATAATGAGTTGTATCCCCAACTGGTTATCTTAAGTTATCCCACCCAAGTTTGACTTTGTTTGACGTCTTCCGCTTTGGAAGTGTTGAAATTTTTTTGTCCTGGCTTTTCAAAAGCCTACGGCAATTTGACCCCTGCATTTTCAAATGAAATTTATGGAGCGGGTAATACTTTATTTGTTTTGCCCGTTTTTATCCAACTCAACTTCAAAAGGAATTAGGCGTGAAACAATTTTTACTAACAACAATGGTGATTTTCCTGGCCAGCTTACTCTTAAGCGCAGGTGACATTACCCGCCATTTCGTCAAGGAAGGCAGCAACGGACAGGGTACTTCCTGGAAAAATGCTTTTGGCGATTTGCAGCAAGCACTGGCTGTGGCCCTGCCAGGTGAGGCTGTTTGGGTAGCTCAGGGTACCTATACCCCTACTACATCAACCGACCGCACCGCCAGTTTTGTTATCCCACAAGGGGTAGCGATTTACGGTGGTTTTGCCGGCACCGAAAAGAAATTGGAAGAACGAAACCTCAACGCCAACCTCACCATCCTGAGTGGTGAAATAGGGAATGCGGCCGATCTGGAAGACAATAGCTTTACCGTCGTCTACTTCAACAAGGTAGATGCTACCACGCAAATCAACGGATTTGTTATCACCGGCGGTTACGCCAACGGGATGGTAGAAGGCGCTGATCTGACCACTTGTGGGGGTGCAGTCTACAACAACGGCGAATTCGGCGTTTCTTCACCCAAGATCGTAAAGTGCATTTTTGTGGATAATTTTTCCCGCGAAGGTGCCGCCATTTACAACTACGCCAACGAAGGCGATGCGTCGCCATTCATTAGCGATTGTAAGTTTATCAACAATCGCTCCGACTTCAATGGGGGTGCCATTTTTAACGACGGCAGTTATGGCACGTGTAATCCAACCATTAAAAACTGCCACTTTGAAGGCAACTATTCCATGTACGGTGCCGGTTTACTCAACCGGGCAGTCTCTGGGATTTGCCAGCCAGTCGTAGTGGATTGTGCTTTTGTCAACAACTTCTCCGTAGTGCGGGGCGGTGCCATTTATAACCAACGCGAAGGTCGTGGCACTTGCGAAGCACTGGTAGATGGTTGTGTGTTCGAAGACAACGGCTCCACCATCGGCAACAGTGATGTGGACGAAACGCTCAGAATGGTCAATCAAACCGATGACCAGCCCAACCGTTCCAGTATTCGTCAGCGCCGTACGACTACGGTGATTACGTACTAGATCGCACGAAGTGCAACGTTTCACAGCCTTATGAAAGCAGGCTGTTGGGGATCAATCCCCAACAGCCCGCTTTTTTTTGGGGGGCTGCCCAAGCCCGCTGACATTTTAAGAAAGGCCCCTGCGAAGCAATTCCGAGGGGCCTTGAGGTTTTATTAGGATGGGCTGAATAGCAGTTTCAGCAACAGGTTTCGTGCCGTGGGCAGGGCTTGTTTACTTTGCCGTTGGTGCCATCACCGTGCGTTGCCACAATTCCACGCCTTGCTCATCAAACAACTGGATCAGCATTTGCCGCTCCTTGCGGGGGCCGCTAAAGCTGAGCAGGCCAAAATTGCGGGCTTCGACCAAGGTGCCTGCTACCTGCAATTCGTTGGCTTCTCCCCTGGTGGCAGCGACCCCCGCCGTCAGCGGTGAAACGGTCAGGTCGTAGACGGTGTGACCGCTGGCATTGACGTAGCTGCTCAGTTCGGAGTGGTGGCGGTCGCCGGTCAGGAATACCACGCCGGTAATTCCTTCCTCCTCAATGCGGGCCAGCAGGTAGGCGCGTTCGGCGGGTGCCAGGTTCACGTAGTTTTCGAAAACGGGCGCAGTATTGAGCACTTGCCCACCCATGGCAATGAACTTGAAGGGCGCCTGGCTACTGACCAGGGCGTCGATCAGCCATTCCAGTTGGTTTTCGCCCAGGAGGATGGCTTCGCCACTGCGCCGGTCGTTGGGGCGGCGGTTGTAGCGGTTGTCGATGAGGAAGAAATCCATATCGGCCCACTGAAAAGCGCTGGTGATGCCGGGCTGGCGGTTGACGCCGTAGGTGGGGTTGCCCCAGAACAGGCGGAAGGCCTCCAGGGTTTGTTCCTTGTGTACAAAGCTGCGGTCGCTGTTGTTGGGGCCAAAGTCGTGGTCGTCCCAGATGGCGTAATGGTGGGTACTGGCCAGGAGGGGCTGCATTTCGGGTGCCGAGCGGGTGTGGGTATAGCGGTGCAGGATGCCCGTCCAGGAATTCCAGTCGACCTCCCGCAGGTAGGTGTTGTCACCCAACCACAACATGGCATCGGGTCGTTTTTCGTTGATTTTGTTGAAGATGCCATACCCCGCTCCGTAGGGTGTCCCCGGTCGGTCGTAGGCCTCTTCGGAGATGTAGTTGCAACTGCCGAGCGCCACGGTAAACGGCGGCGGGTCGGTGCGCCATTGCCAGAGGGCCTGGGTTTGGAAGGTGGTGGGGTAGGCCATTTTCACCGGTTGGCCATTGATGAGCAGGGAATAGTCGTAGCGCACACCCGGCGCTACCTCGTCGGCGATCAGCCGGGCGGTATAACCTTCTTGGTGCTGGGTCAGGTAGGGTTGGGTGAGGTGGCGCTCGGTGGTTTTTCCCTGGGGCCAGTAGGCAAACTGCACTTCGGCGGCTGCATTGGTTTGTACCCAGAGCATCACTTCGAGCATTTCGCTGTACCCGAGCATGGGACCAGCTTGTAAGAGGGATTTTTGCGCCGGTAAGGTGGCCGCGCAGACACAAAGGACAAAGGCGATTAGAACTCTCATGTTTTTGTGGGCAAGTTAATATTTTCTGCGCACTGAAGTACTGTGCTCGTATTAACCAGGGGTTAAGCTTCGCCCGGCACCAAAAACAAAATGGCCCTGTTGATCACACGATCAGCAGGGCCATTGGTTGGCCAGGATTTAATTCACCGGCGCCTACTTCCGCATAAAAATTCCGTCGAGGGTTTCGGCATCGAAAGCGTCGGGCGTATGGCCCTGGGTGTGTTCGTAGGCGGCGGTCAGGAAGATGTTGCGGGCCGCACTGTTGACCACCAACGACAGCAGGAAAGTCAGGATGCCCAGCGGGATGCCGAGGCCGGGGTGGATGGCGATTGATACCACGGCACCAGTAATCATGGCGATGACAAAGCCCAGCAAGCTGAACAAGCCCAGGCTGAAGCCCGCGCCGAGGGATTCGCCCCACCGCTCGCGGATGACCTGGGCCGAGCGCTTCAAGGCGTCGATCGGGCCGATGTCTTCGGCGGCCAGCGTGGGCACCACAAAATAGGTGGCCATACTCCAGGCAAAGCCCAGCAGGCCGGATACCAGCCCCCCCAGCTTGTCTTCAATGGTTTGTAGCACGAGCCCCACGGTAGCGGCTACGGCGGCCCAGGCCAGGATCTGGTGTGCGCGCGAAGCGCTGAAAGCGATACCCGCCTGGATGCTGGGTTCTTCACCCGCAAAAATGAGGCGGGCATTGTGGACGAGGGCGACGTTGAAAAAGACGATCACAAAATAAGAGATCAGGTAGAAGATGAAAATGACGGCAAAGAACACGACGTTACCCACCTGGCTCATTTTGTCGGCAATGGCTTCCATCGCTGCGGGATTAAAACCGGCCAGTCCCAGAAAGGCGCCGCCAAAGGACAGCAGCACCGCGAGCAAAGCGACACCCGATAGTACGGGAAACAACAGGAGTTTGGGGTGTTGGCCAATGATTTCCAGGCTTTTCAACCCCAGGGTCCAGCCCCGTCCTAAGCGATCAAATATTCTCATGGTTGGTGATAATAGGTGATTAAAGAATAAAGGGAAGGTTCATTTACCTTCTCAACTGCTATCTAAAGATACGACAAGTGGTAATTTTTTGCACCATCTTATCGATGATTGTGGGTAAAATGGCGACCAAGGTTGGGCGTTTGCGGGCTTGCGTGGGTGGGGGCAAACGTAAAGATGCGTTTTTACCTTTAAGTATTGCCCGACCCCTTAGGCTGGTAGTCGAATAAGGATCTGCCTTAAGGCAACACCAAAGCCGACAGCGCCCGCTCATACCGCTTGCCACCGGCCTGCAATTGCAGCTGGCAATACCAGTAGCCGGCGTAGGGCCACTGCACGGTGAGGTGGGTGGTGCCCGCCAGGGCGTTAAGCTGTTCCGCCTGCACCAGGCGCCCCTGGCCATCGAAGTAGCGGACGAGGAGGGTGCCGGCGGCCGGGCTTTCCACTGCCAGTTGGCTGTGCGCGCGCGCCGGATTGGGCGAGATGCTGGCCGTGAGGGGTAGAGCTTGCCGGTTGTCGGTGCTGCTGACGATACATTCGTCGCCCACCAGTTCGGGGCAGTAGACGCGGGCCGCCAGGGTGCAGTCGAGCACAAAGGGGTTGGCCTTGCCGTCCTGGTAATCGGCAATGAGGAAGGTCCGGCGCCATTCGTCGGCATCCACGGGATCCTGGGCGTGCCACTGGCAGAGGGTAGCGCGCTGGCTGTTGAAAAAGCTGGCGCCATCAGCGCCGTTAGCTTCGGC